>Ga0074197_1000265_pt1 | contig 73255 bp, 65 predicted proteins | sample EPASupsiteSAE305_FD_64526 | JGI IMG/M metagenome (GOLD analysis project Ga0074197, IMG submission 64526) | Bioremediated contaminated groundwater microbial communities from EPA Superfund site, New Mexico - SAE3-05 reassembly with SPADES | ecosystem: Environmental > Aquatic > Deep subsurface >... | reverse complement strand
CGGTGGCGGTTACTGTATAACTTCCGGCAGCCAGGTTCTCAATTTTACGGGTTGTAGCAACCGGAGTCCAATTATATGTGTAGCCGGAAGTTCCACCGGTTGGGAAGAGTTGGGCTGTTCCATTGTTGTCGCCAAAACATGCGTTATTGGTAGAGGCACCATCGGAGGCAAACAGTCCTTGCCATGTAATTAAATATTCATTGCCAACAGTATTGTCTTGATGATTAAATTGAATGGTAACGCTGGAAACCCCCGGATCGGTTGTTAACTCAACAAGCTGGACACTTGAATTAGTATAAATAATGGTACCTGTGCCATCGGTACCTTCTCTGATAATTAATAATTGGTTATCCTCTTGATTTATGGTAAGTTTAATTTTATTACATGCCGTTGGTGAAATGGTGAATAACCCACTGCCATTGTCGGCTCCATCTTGAGCGCTGCTTGCACAATCAGTAACAGTTTGATTTCCAGAAAGGACATTATATTGTGAATAGGCATGATTTGTAACCAAAAAAAAGGTGGTTACCGATAGTAGGAGTACATATTTTTTCATGGCACAAAAATTTTCAGAAAATTACACAATTTGCAGTTTGATAGCAATTTATATTCTTAAAAACACGAAACAATTTCAGGAAATAGGTCTAATAGTTGAGGAAATCGGTTTTATTAGGGGTGAAATACCTATTCCCAATTCAGTTTCATAAGGCTAATCAGGCTTGAGCTATTAAATGAAGTGGTACCTAAAGTGATGGTTTTACCAGTAGCATCAATAACACTTTTTATGCCCAATTCATTTCTTGAACCACCAAAAGATGTTGATTGTAAGATATTTCCATCCAAATCCAGTTCGGCAATATATACATCATAGGTTGATAATTGTACATCCTGGGTTGAACCTGTGATAATCAGATGGTTTGTTTGGGAGATGGATATGTTTGTTCCCAGATCGTCACCGGCGAATCCTAATTCTTTTTGCCACGTGATATTCATTGCTGAAAGATCGAAAGTTAATTTGGCAACAAATATATCTTTTTTGCCATTTGCCCCGGAATTGCTGGTTCCACAAACATACATGTTACCATCTGTATCTTGAGTGATGCAATTAAATGAGACTTGGGGATCAAAATCCATGGCTGCCCAGAAAGTGAAATTATTCTCTAAAATATTTATTTGAGGTTTGCTATCACTTTTACCGGTAATATAAATAAAGTCACTGTTTTCGGTATAAGATATCCCGGTAAAATCGACATCCGTAGCTGACTTTAAGATAGTGGGCGGTGTTATTTCACCTGTTACGGTTACTTTGAAAAAAAGTTTCTGCGATGCATTAGAGGAGGATGTAGAATCGGAGGTTGCTGTTAACATTAGTTCCCCAGAATCGAATTCCATTAGGCATTTGCCCGATTCGTAATTGGCAATGTTATAGATTTTCTCGATTTTAATTTCACCATTTAAATCAAGCATGTAAAGAATCATATCCGAAAGATAGGTTTCTTCACCGGTTTCTGCTGTACCAATGATAGCATATCCTTCCTGTTTTTCAAGTTTGATTAATTGGCTGGCAACGGTAGAAACACCCTGATATGAAAGTTCTTTTTCCCAGATCCGGTTTCCAAAGTCATCGGTTTTGACCACAAGAATGGAGGAGATGTCATCCTTATCGTATTGATTGCCAATTAGGACAAACGACCCGGAATCTTCAATCAAATCAATAGCTTCATTGGTATATGGACCTCCAAAAAGTTTGATGAACTGTTCTTTTTGGATGTCACTTGGACTATCTTTTTTGCAACTGTCAAATACCAGTAGATTAAAGATAAGGGCGGACAATAAACATAATCTACTTAAGGACATCATAATTGGATTTATTAGTAGGTTTTTTATGATGGATGTAAAACTCGTAATTATAACTAATAGATATGCTGATATTTGAATTTGAAAAATCATTATCAATATCCATGTATTCACTTAAGATTTGGTTGAATTCTGGGGTATAGCGGATATCGGTATTCATGACATTATTAATTCCAAATTTATATCTGATGTTAAACGCCAGGTTTCCCCGATTGATTTTCAACTTACTCCCAATCCCCATGGAACCCATTATTAAATAACTTTTACGCAAATCGGTCATGGTAATCGAAGAGCCTTCATAATCAGGGTTTTCGTTGTTTGTAAAGGTGGATGTCCCATTGTATTTTCCAGAGAGGTACATCCCATAAATGGCTCCAAGTTCTCCATAAAAACTTAAACTGTTGTATTTATAGAAAATATAACTTGTGAATATGGGAAAATCAATATAAGTCATTGATTCATTAGCCAAAGTAATGTTGTAATTGGTAACATTTTCTTCAACATGGAATGAATAGGTGGTTAAGGATGGTTCAAATATTATATCCCATTGATGATTCAGGTGAAAAGCACTACGTATCCCCATGTTGTATCCAAAGCCTTCGGCATTATATTTGGGATTAGCCGCATCAAATGAGGCGGTACCATAAGGTTCAATCAACCGGGGCATCGAACTATTTACTCCAAGCACAACACCCAATGAAAAAATAGGCGCCGTGTTAAAAGAATTATACAAACGGGTAAATTCAACAGGATCAATAGCCTGATTGGTTTTATACTCTGGGTCTTCTTTAAGCAGCCGGAGTAAGGAACTTTCAGCCTTCACTAAGTTATCATCGAACAGATATACCAAAGTTAGCAAGCGTAACGCCGCAATTTTATTTTCTTTATTAAACCCGGCTTCAATACATGAGTTTAACATTTCCGGAATCTTTTCTATTTTTCCTTCTTCGTAGAGCTTTTCGGCCTCGTTTAATTTGACTACACAGTCATCTTGAGCCTTTCCTGTCACGGAAAAACTGACCAACAAAACCAAAATCAGGAATGGGATAGCAAATCTGGATATCATAATCAGGGTAATTCTGGAATCGTTTTTTTATAATCAATGTCTTTGGCAAGGTATTGCTGCCATTCTTCAAGGGTAAAGTTCCGGTTAATCTTTACTTTCACCACGTCGGCAATCTGTTTCGAATCAATGGGCCATTTTCTGATTTTGCCGTCGGCATAACCTGACAACAGATAATCTTCGTTCGGTGTAAATTTAATACTCATCACCCAGGCCACATTGTCTTTGAGCTGGTAAGGAGCCAAGTTGAAATCTTTTTGGTTCCAAATCAATATCGACCCATCATTGCTGGCACTGGCCAAATAATTATTCTTTGGCGAAAACTCCAAACAGTTGATACGTGCTGTTTGCCCTGTGAGGCGGTATTCGAATTTATTGTTTGTTAAGTTGAAAACCATCACATTGCCATTCAAGTCGCCTAGTGCCAACAATTTATTATCGGGCGAAGTGGCCAACGAATTCAGCACCGAATGAATGTTTTCTTCGTTAATATTGGCATCCTGTAAACTGCCGGTTTTCCCATCGTTCGAGAAAACCAGTTTCTTTGTTTCATAAGTCAAAGGCTGTATAGAATTAATCTTCAGCAAATAACCACTTTTTGTCAACCCCAGATAGCCTTGTTTGTACGGGATAATCTCTTTGATCGAGAGTTTCGCTGTCCAAGGTTCAACGGTTTTTGTTTCAGGTGTTATTGTTACCGTATTGCCCATATTGTCAGAGGCTATGAGCTTCTGATCTTCTGTAAAGATGGTTGTGTTTACTGCTGCTGTAAACTGATGCAAAATCTCAGGTTGAGTGACCATGTTGGTTAAATCGAATTGGAGGATTTCCCCGGTGTTCAACCCCAAAATGAGTTTCGTACCGTCGTTGTTGAGTGCTAATGTACGGTTGGTATTGTTCGAGTTATAAAAGACCTGTGGTTGGGTGTTATCATTCAATGGCCATTTGATAATGTTCCCATCACTGCCCGTGGAATAGAACACCGGTCCGTTGGGGTCCAACTGAATGGATTTTACCAAATAGGTATGCTTCAGAAAATCAGTTGCCATGGCGCCATAAAGGTATTTTTGTGCAAAATACAAACCGTTGTAAACATCCGGGTTGAATACATTTCCCAAATATTCGTGGTTCAATAAATACGATTGATAAGCCACTAATGCCCGGAGCATCGTATCAATATCAATTTGAAGCGACTTAACCGACATGGACTGCGAAATACTCAACATCCGTAACTGCATAGCGCGTTTACTAGCTTCTTCAGCTAAAACCTGCTGTTTTTTTGCCTCCTCAGCTTTTTCCACTGCAATTGACCTTTGTTCTGTTGCCTCCTGTGATTTCTGTAGAGCAATTTTTTGTTGCCGGGTTGCTTCATGTGCACTGGCCTGGGCATTGAGTTTTTCTTTATCGGCCAGCTCTTTCTGAGTTAATGCTTCCTGCTCCTTTTGCTGGGCCAGTTGTTTTTGTTCTTCGGCAATTTTTGATTGTTCTTCAGCTTTTGTCCGTTCCTGGGTGGCAATTTCCGTTTGCTGTTCGGCTTTTATTTTTTGCTTTTCAGCATCCTGTTTTGCCAAAAAAGAGTTGATCATAAAGAACAACGAAATGATGGAGGCTGTACCCAGTACAATGGCAAATATCCGTGTCCGGAGTAAGGCTCTTTTTTGTTGTTTGACTTTATTTTCTTCTTCAAGTTGATATTCACGGTGGCTGGTTTCTAGGTAAACCATCGTGCGTTCAAACGCCGGGTTATGTCTCTTGGCCCAGGTTAGCGTAGGTTTTTGCTTTTCGCGCCAGTTAATAGCCAACATAAGATCGGGTGGACGCCACAATCCGGTTTCGCCTTGCTGGTATTTTTCAGCCGATTCAGCCAACCTTTTGTACATCTGCACGGCCTCGTACTCTTCACCCACCCAAAGAATCATTTTATCCCAAATACGCATCAAACTTTCATGCGAAATGTCAATTACCGATTCTTTATTGAGTACAACTGGAGGTTGTGGGGCAAGAAACGATCGGCCAATGATCCTGAAATGTTCTACCACATCGATAATTTCATCTTCGGTAGCATTAGCTATTTCGGCAACTTCCTTAATCACGGTGGGGCGCCGGACCCCACGATTGTCGCCCCCTTTTTCGGTCAGAGTTTTAAAAATATTTTGACAAATTTCTTTCTGGCGTTGGTTGAGCTCGTTATAGGCTTCATTGGCATGTTCCGATAGTGCCTTTTCTAACCGACCAATATTTTCATAATCTTTAATATCAATGGCATCTTCGGTATTTCCCGATTTGATCCATGAATCCCAGGTACGCATCAACGCATGTTGAAGGATGGGGAGCTGATCCGGATTATCGCCAAGGTCGTTCAATAATTGCTGAACCAGAAAGGGAGTAATTTTTCCACCACCTACGGCAATGGGTCCTTCAATGGCACTTCGGAAATCATCGCGTGTCATTTGGGGAATGAGGTAATGGCTATCGTTGATCAATTTTGTCAGTTCCTGAAACTGGGCACATTCACCAATAAAGTCGGACCGCATGGTAATTACAATGTAAACCGGGACATCTTTTTGGTGTAGCGATTCCATCAGAAGCTTGATAAATGCGATGACTTCATTGTAAGCCTCGGTGGTATTTTTTATCCTGCGGAAGCGGAAAAGTTCTTCGAATTGATCCACCAGCAATAATATGTTCTGGCCCCTTTTACGGGGGACTTGCCTTAAAACCTCGGTAAGCCCAACAGAACTTGCCGAAAGAGTGGTAAATAAATATTCCTTTTGTAATTCATTATCGCTTATTTCATCGCTTATGTAAGGAACAATGGCTTCGGAAAGGTTTCTTACAGGGCTCTGGCCTGGGCGGCAGGTAATTATTTTCCAATCAACCCCGGCTTTGGTAATAAAGCCTCCTTGTAAAATTGGGATGACCCCGCAATACATCAATGAAGATTTACCACTACCTGAAGTACCCAGCAATGCAACAAAATGATTTTGGGCCAGAAATTTCAACACCTCCTGGCTTTGTCCTTCGCGGCCAAAGAACAGATGGCTTTCGTCCGTAGCAAAAGGTCGCAAACCCGGGAATGGATTGAATGAAGGTATTCCAGATTGGGTAGTAAAAGCGGATTGGGCTACAGTTGAAGTTTTCATATTGTTTTTATTTTGTTGCCAATAGCTCATGTAAAGCTAATTGTTCCATGTTTGAAGGCCCGGCGATAAAATAAATCGGGTAATTGTTCAATTTTGATAAATGGTTGGTATCAATTTTTTGGCCGCAAATGGCAATAAACCGGAATGGCATTTTGCGTCCCCAACCCGGAGCTTTAATCAAATCGCTGAGTTTGCGTTCCAACCAGTGTTGGTTTCCATGGTGGAAAATCAGGACCCCTTGTACTGTTGTGAGCTGTTTTTGATGGTAATGGAGCAATTCCAATTGATCCAGATTTACCTGTGACAATGAAAATGAAATATGGTGGTTTTTCATCCAATCTTCATATTCTTTGGATGGTGTTTCGGCTCCAGGAGGATACATAAAATAAACATCGGAAGCTTGTACCGATTCCAGTTCTTCTTGCTCTAAGGGAGCCGCCAATTCGGTAACTTTTTGCAGAATGATTTCTTTTAGTTTCTCTATCGGCGTTTGAAGCAATTCCGCATTGGTCAGGCTCTGCGCATCGCTTTTGAACTGCAATATTTTTTGGGCCACTATCTCTGGAGTTTCTGGAGTTTCAGCCGGAACGTAAATAATCCGTTGCAGGGTTTCACCTTCAGGTGAACTACAGAAATTGGCGGTAATCTGGTTTATCTGCAAAACCGGGGACATCTGTTCAGGATAGTTGGCTAACGAATTATGTCCAATAAAATGGATGGCAAAATCCGCATTCCGGAGCATCTCCAACAGATATTCCTGATTGTTGATCAAATCTTTTGCCGTGGGGTTTGAAACCTCGGGTACAATTTTAAAATTCCGGTGCAACAATTCCCGGGTAACTTTTTGGTATTCAAAAGTTGTGTTGTCATCAAAAGGTCCAATATAAATAGTCAGGTTCTCCTGGTTTTGAGGCAATTTTGTCTGTTTGATAAATAAAACCACATCGTTGATGACATCAAAAAGGTTTGAACGATTGATGTTTGTATTTATCGATTCCGATTCTTCTTCGGAAAAATTAGATTCCGATTGCATGGAGAATACCGGAAAATAATGGAGATAATCAGGAAGTTGTGATATATTCAAATCTTCGGTAACAATTAATAGCTGGTTGTTCCTAAATTCTTTTTTCACTAAAAACTGCTTGTTGGTGGCATCGTTAATTAATTGGTTTAGCACGATGTCGTCGATGAAAAGAATCAAAAAATCATCAGTTCCAAGAGTTACATTCAGACGATCAATAATCTCGGTCTGACAATCCATCTTTTTTTGTATAAAAACATATTGCAGGGTTTTTAAAATTTTCTGCGTATGTTCCTTATCGAAACCTTTGAGTAAGTATGATTTGAGTGAAGCTCCCATTCTTTAATTTTAGAATTTTATACCAATAACCAAAATGTCATCTACCTGAACTTCCTGGCCGCGCCATTTTTCAAACTCTTCGTCTATAATAGTCTGTTGTTCTTCAATCGGCAGGGTTGACACACGTACAAGCAAGTCTTTGAAATTACTGTACATGAATTTTCTTCCTTGAGGTCCACCAAACTGGTCGGCATAACCATCGGAAAAGATGTAAATCATGTCATCTTTTTCCACTTTGATCTCATGGTTGGTATATTTTTTATCGGGATATTCCCCATGGGAACCAATCGCGTTTTTGTCGGGTTTGTATGAAATAAGTTCACCCTTCCGAACCAAATACATGGGATTGTAAGCACCTGCAAATTCAACTTCGTAGGTTTTATAATCAATCATGCAAAGGGCAATATCCATTCCATCACGGATATTTGTTTTCCCCGATTCCTGCCTTAAGGCAAGTTCCACACCTTCGTTCAACGAATCGAGAATTTCAGCAGCCGTTTTGACTTTTTTCGTGTGCACAGCAAATTCCAGTTGGTTGCTACCAATTATTGACATGAAAGCTCCAGGTACACCGTGCCCGGTACAATCCACCGCGGCCACGATGGATTTGCCCTGCGATTTGTCAATCCAGTAAAAGTCGCCACTGACAATATCTTTGGGTTTGTAAAGAATGAAGCTATTGGGAACGGCCTTGTCGATAAAGTTCTTTGGTGGCAGAATAGCATTCTGAATCCGTTTGGCATACACAATACTATCGGTGATATGTTTCTTTTGTGCCTGGATTTCTTTATAGGCCTCTTCCAGGCTTTCATTTTTGTCGGCCAGCATGTTGCGTTGGTCTTCAATTGCATCGCGTTGAGAGGCAATTTCTTCTTTTTGTTGTTGAATTTCGCGGGTCCGTTCTTCTACCTTTTGTTCCAGTTCGTTGTAATAGCTTTCCAGTTCTTCAATCATTAAATTGAACTGTTTCGAGAGGGTAGTTATTTCATTGTTTCCAATTTCATCAGCCCGTTCGTTCAGGTGTCCGTGGGTTATCCGGTTAACTTTAAGCACCAGTTTTTTAATAGGATCAGTAATAACCTTGGTTTTAAAGTAGATAAGTGTGATTACCAATATCAGGGTTAAAGAAAAGATGACTATGAATTTTATCAGTTCATTTCTCAGGTATTCATGGTCCTGTGTGCGATCCGAGGTAATCCGTATCACAGATCCTTTATACAAATCGGTATTTTTGCGGTCCATATAAATGAACTGGTAATTCAACCTCCTGTGGTTGATGATGGTATCTACCGAAATGGTATCGCGGTTGGCAAAGGATTGTGACAGAATGTGTTTGTGGTTTTCTTCCAATTTCGCATTTTTATTTAGCGAAAAAGGGTTATCGGCTCCAATAAATAATTCTACATCGGAAATAGATTCTATTTTTTTCGATAACTGCGAAGTTGTATTTCGGATAAAGTCAATAATTTCGTCGGCTTCCGAAGAATAAACCCCGATCTGGATGATATATTTACTGTCAATTGTCGGGTGGTACGAGAATTTCTTAATACGCTTGGTTTTGGCTTCAATGGCAAAGCGTTCGCTATGGAAAATGCCCTCGTGAAAGATATTCAGGAGCATGTTTTTATGTTCTTCGCCAAAGCTGAAAAAGTTGAGATTCAAATCCTGCTTAAAAGTGGTATTAACAACAATTCCGTTCTGGTTGATAATATAAATATCTTCCATGATTGGGTTCATCCCAAACTTGGCCTGAATGGTGGTAAGGTCTAATGTTTCAATATCGGCGGTATTCTTGAAATTGTTACGGATATTGTTGCTCAAACCTTCCATGCGGTTATTCAGCCTCGATTCAACCAGGTTGAGGGCCACATCCTGGAATTCAAGTACCTTGATAATTTCGTCCCCAATAATGTAGTTTCGGGCAATACTTTCTTCGACAAGAATTTTACGCGTATGGTTATAATTTAAAATCCCTAAAAGTAGAAGCGCCAGAATGGGAGGAACCATCACATTCAAAATCAATTGTTTGAATATAGTTGTTTTGCGTCTAGCTGCCATAATAAAATCAATCATTCAAATATTTTATTAATTAGCATGAGGGAGAATGTTTTATGTGTTAGCAACATTTTGCCCATGCTCTCTTTTTTCAGTCCAATAACAAGGTTCCCGGTTATTAAATTGTTTGCTTCATGAGCTATATTTTTTCCTATATACAGGTCGATATTATCAGAACTGTTTGATTCTAGGCTTTGGTTAAAAATCAAAAATACTAAATAATTACTAAGTTGCTCCTTTGTAACGGAAAATTTCAGTGAATCAATGGTCTTTAATTCAAAATTAGAAATTACTGAAAGGTAATTGCTTGCATCGACAGAAAGAGCCTTCATAATTTTATCGGCCTGTGAAATAGGAATCATGGTCAGATCTTCAAAGGTTGCCGATGGCAATTGGTAGTCGATATTCCGCCGGTTTTTGGTCTGAATCCGGCTTTTAATCTGTGGCAAAAGGGTTGGGTTAATTTGTTTTATGACTGTTGAGGCCATCATCTGTAATTCAGGTTCTGGGCTAAACAGTTGCGCAATGATGTCGTTGGTTACCTCGGAATATTTTTTAGCATACAGGTTCAACGCTATTTTTTTTGTTGTTAATGAAATCAGGTTTGGATCGCGATTCAACAAATGGAGCAACAGTTTTTCGGGTTCGGATATCTCAACCGGGAAGAAGTTTTCTAAAAGTTTGACTTTCTCAATGTAAGGTAAATCTTCGAAAACACTTAAAATCATTGGTTTTATCTCTTCCGAAATGAACAAATCAAATAGTTCCAAAGCATAACCGACTCCTTCGGCGCTACCTCCGGTTAAATGGTCTTTAACATGCCAAACCGATTGCGCATCGTAGGTTAAAGCCAATAGTTTGAACAGCGAATTCTGGTGGTTGTAATGTTCAAATTCCAGACTTTTTGAAAGTGTTTCGTAATCGGGTATATCTGCCAGCGATGCCAAGGCCGCTATATCCCATGAAACATTGTACGAAGCGGTGGTTATGGCATGAAATAGTTTTGGATAATCTTTTTCAGAGGCTGTGAAGTTGAGTTTCAATAATCCTTCGATGGCTTTCTCGCGGATTTCTTTTTTGTGGTGCGAAATATTTTCCAGCAAAAAGGAGGTAATCTCCGGGTGTTCAATTCCACTGACGATATCAATGATAGCAAGCTGAGAAATAAGTTTGATATCGGTTTTGTAAAACACTTTCAACAGGAAAGGGAAATTTTTTTCTGCCATCTGGCCCAAGGCCAGGAATGCATCGGGAAATAGAGTTTCGGTTTCGGTAAATTCGACCAGTGTATTGCTGGTTTCAGTTTCGTTCAGTGCCCCACTCAATTGGATAGCAATACATTGCACTTTATTGTCAGGTATCCGTAATAAAGCCCAAAGCATGTTTAGCTGGGTTTTTGCTTCTTGTTTCCAAATAAACTTAATGGCACTTACATAATGGGCAGGGTCGGCCGATTTTAATAATTGGCTTAATTCTTTGATAGAATAAACTGCCTGATGTGTTTCCCATATTCTGAAAACTTGGTCCCAGGAATCTTTTGTTTTGTTCTGAAGGTGCTGAAGGTAAATCCCAATCCGGTGTTCTTTGGATATTTTTTGGAACGAATCGGTACTTAGTGAATCCGACAACAGTGCTAAATGGGCGTGGTAATGATAAGGGCTGTAACTCTTGGTATAATCGAGTTTTGAATTCAGTAATTCAATGTTTGTGTGATCGATGGCCTGAATTTCATAGCTTTCATGTAATTCATCGGGTGAATCCTGTTGCAGGGCCTCTTCAAGGCTTTTCCGGTATTCACGGTAAAGTTTAAAGGTAATGTAAGCCCAAACCAAAAGTAAGCCAAACAGGAATACCGAAAAGTGTATAAGTTTAATAAACGCCAGTAAACCCAAGGTGCTCAGTAAAATCCCTGAAATTAATGCCGCAATTTCGTTAATGGTTCCATCAATCTTGGCCTGCACATCGAAGCGTATGCTCTTTTTTAACGATTGATACAGTAACTTGAACGAAGGCACCTCCAAGGCATCTTTCAATGTTTTGTTAAACAATTTGCTGAGCGAAATAAATAGGAAGAAATAGATAAATCCGGTGGCTTCAAGCTCATAACCACTAATAAATCCTATTAAAATGGCGATTCCAGTAAAAACAACCAATAGGAGAGAGGAGAGGAGCAGGCTGATTTTTAACCCATAAGTTTTCATCAATTTGCTGTAAACAAAGGTTTTGATGATAAAGGTGAATATCATCATGGAGCCTGTGAAAAAACCTAAATATTTGGCCAAATCTTCTTCAACTTTATATTGTTCGTTGGTTACCACCAAAAAAGAATATTGTACAAAGAATGCGGTAAACATAGAGAAGATGACAAAAAGCGCCATGTAGGTGATGTACGGATTTTTAAGGAAATCGCGTAGTTTGACCTGTTCTTGCAGATGCTTTTCCTTGTCGTCAGGACTGCTTTCTTGAGAAGCATCCAGTTGGAACCTACGCGATATGATAATTTCAATCAACATGGCAGCAACAATACTACCCGCGCTGATAACCAAAAGGTTTTTGGTCCCGTTCAAATAGGCAATTATCAATGGTATGGCATAACTACTGATGATAATACCAAATACCTGACCCGAGTCGATGATACCATATAAACGTTTCCCTTGGCGGAGGCTAAATATCCGGCCGGCTGTACCCCAAAAGGAAAGAATGGCAAGGATATTTAAGGGTCCTAACAAAATGAAAACTATAAACACCGTCCATTTGGCGGCTGAAAACTCAAATAAAATCCGGACCAAGATAGTCAATAGAGTGATAAACAAAAATGTATAACTAGCCAGATTCGAGAACTTAATTTTGCTTTGAAATTTTGAAAAAGTGCTGGTCATTAAAATACCCACAATCCCCGAAATGATGTAAGCTTTTGGAATCATCGATTCGGGAAAAGTCTTTAAAAACAGGGTATGAGCCCCAATATCGAACGTACCGTAAAAGATGCCTAAAAAAATAGATTGTGTTATAAGCAAAAGCACGGGAGTAATTTCCGTGGCTTCAATATTAAGGCTTTTAAATATGTTCGTTTTTTCTCTCATGGCGAATTTGTTGCTAAATTATGAAAATATTTGGATGTTTATCTACAATTGTTACGAATTGAAAAAATAGTTATCTAATTGAATGCTAATTCCGAAACACACTCAATAAACCATTAAGGGTGATTGTCATTTTTACTACTCATACAGATGGCTAATTATCTGAAAACGAATAGTTCTACTATTAACAGAATTAACGGGGGAAAACTTTATCCACGAAAATGAGGTTAGTTGTTAGCGATGGTTTATCTAATCGAGCAAATCTTTGGCAGAGATGGTTTTTTTCTCCTTTGTGTGGGAATATTTAAAACCAACTACTAAAATATCATCAATCTGTTCGGTATTGCCTTTCCATGCTTCGAAGGTCCTGTGCAGGGTGGACGGTTGGTCCTTCAACGGCCGATGGTTGATATCGGAGATTAATTTTCTGAAGCGGCTGTAATTGAATTTTTTCTCTCCGGTTTCTTCAAATTGCGAAGTGTATCCATCGGTAAACAGGTAAACTACATCGTTTTCTTTCAATGGAATGGTAACATTGGTAAATATTTTCTGAATGTTGTCGTAATATTCCCCAATTGGATAGATGCTGCCTTTAAACGTAATGGGCGAACCTTCGCGCATTAGAATGATTGGCCGTTGCGCGCTGGCAAACTTCATCTCATGCGAATCGTTATCGATGCTGCAAACGGCGATATCCATGCCCTCGAACCTTTGTTCGTGGTGATTTTTATAGCCAAGCAAGTCGTTTATTTCGGTATCGAGCCTTGAAAGGATTAGTGCTGGATCGGTAATGTATTCATAGTTCACCAAATGGTGCAAAATGGTCATTCCTATCATACTCATAAATGCCCCGGGAACACCGTGCCCTGTGCAGTCAGAGGCAACAACAACCGTTTTGTTTTTAATTTTTGAGAACCAATAAAAATCACCGCTCACTATATCACGAGGTAAGATATACACAAAAGATTCAGCAAAAAGTTTACTAAAGTCAGTTGGATTTGGTAAAAGCGATTCCTGAATCCGGTGGGCATAATTTAAACTGGCTGTAATGTCATCCTGTTTATTTTCGAGTAGATTTTTCTGATGGTCGAGTAGTTTGTAAGCCTCATTTAGTTTCCGGTTGGCCTGGTATAAAAACTCCGACTGCTCTTCAATTTCGTTGCTCCGCTCTTCCATTTTATTTACCATCTTGTTAAAATTTCTCGACAAAATGGCAATTTCATTGTCGCCTTCCACAGTCACCCGTTCGCTGTAATTTCCGCTTGTAATGATTTTAGTTTTATCAATCAGATGATGGATGGGTTTCACAATGGCTTTGGCCCGGTTGTTAATTAACAAATACACCAATAACAGCGAAACAACCAGAACAATACTGATCTTAATCTTCTCCCGATTGATAAAATGAGTCTGGGCCGATGAGTCGTTTGAGATGCGGATGATGGTCCCGGTAAATAATCTTGGATGGGAATCAGGAATGAAGAAATATGTATATTTAATATTGTTCGAAGTGTTTTTATCATTTAACGAAAGAGTCAGCATCTTACCATTGAGCAGTTCCGGGATGATGTATTGGTGTTCTGGGATAAATTCCTTTTTAAGGTTTAGCGGGTAAGGTTTGTCGCCATAAAAGAAGATGTCAACCGATGTTAGGTTCGGTTTTTTATGTGGGATTTCATCCATGTGCCGGATGAAATAGTCGTAGATTTTATCAGCTTGTGTTGAATACAGTCCAATTTCAACAATATATTTTCCATCGTTGGTTGGGTGGTAGCTGTACTTCTTGTACCGTTTGGTTTTGTGTTCAAAAAAGAACCTCGGGCTATCAAAGCTTTTGTTTTTAAATACATTCAGTAAATATTCTTTATGAGCCTCGCCAAAGCTGAAAAAATTAATGTACATATCCTCTTTGAACGTGGTATTTACCACAATGCCGTCTTGGTTGATTACATAAAGGTCAAAATCATTGGCATCCATGCCAAGTTCTTTCCGTATCGAAATCAAATCGGTGTTTTCAATATCCTGAGTCGATGCAAAATAATTGTTCACCAACAAATTGCTATAATGGTGCATCTGCAAATCCATGGGTTCCTCAATAATAGAAAGGGCCACAAATTGCAGTTCGATAAATGATTTTATCTCCTCATAAATAAAATTCCGCTCGGTTTCGGTGTTGGCATGCAGTATGGTTTTGGTATTCCGGTAACTGAAAACACCAATGATAAGTAAACCCACTATAACAGGTAATACAATATTGATAAAGAGTTGCCGATATATGGTATTAATTTTCACTAGTTTTTGTTAAGTGCACTCAAGGTGCTTTTCATTTTTGCACTAAATATACTAAAATTCATAAAACCTCAAATAGAACGAAAATTTAAAGGTGGTTGATGACCGATCTTATCTTTGTGAGCTTGATTAATAAATCTTCCAGATAATCAAGTTTTAGCATATTGGCACCATCGGAGAGGGCTTTGGAAGGATCGGGGTGGGTCTCGATAAAGATGCCATCCACGCCCACGGCAATACCGGCTTTGGCCACGGTTTCTATCAAATCGGGCCTTCCGCCGGTTACCCCTGATGCTTGGTTTGGCTGTTGCAGCGAATGGGTAATATCGAGGATCACAGGGAACCCGGTGGCTTGCATCTCAGGGATTCCCCGGTAATCGATCAATAAATCCTGATACCCAAAAGTGGTCCCTCTTTCGGTGAGCATCACCCGGGGATTTCCGGCATCGGTCACTTTTTGAGCGGCAAACTTCATGGCACCGGGAGCTAAAAACTGACCTTTTTTGATATTTACTACTTTCCCGGTTTTTGCAGCGGCTTCCAGTAAATCAGTCTGGCGGCATAAAAAAGCAGGAATCTGAAGGATATCGACATATTGGGCGGCCAGGTGTGCTTCTTCGGCTGTGTGAATATCAGTTACAATCGGGACTTTTAATTGTTGACGCACCTTAGCCAATATTTCCAAAGCTTTTTCGTCGCCAATACCCATGAATGAATCCTTTTTACTTCGGTTGGCTTTACGGTATGATGCTTTAAATACGTATGGAATGTGGAGGTTGTCGGTAATTTCAATCACCCGTTTGGCTACTTCAAAAACCAAGGGTTCGCTTTCAACCACGCATGGTCCGGCAAAAAGGAAAAAATTCCCTGAATCGGTGTTTTTTATATAAGGGATAGTAGCTATCATAATACCAATACTTTTTTTAATTAGAGTCCTCAAAAATAACAATTAATTGCATTTTGTAAGTAGGTTTTAAATTTAACCTAAATTCTACAGTTGGGATAATAATGGTTAAAAAAATGAGATATTTAATAGTAGTGAGGTTTCACGATGTAGCATGAAGAAGAATTGATTTAAAATATTCATTTTTCATATTAACCGTACTGCAACTTGTGGATGTAAGTTTTAATCGCATTTGTCATTCAAAAGACTTGCATCATAAAATTAATATGTCTTAAGTTACGTTGTTGTTACTTCTATCCCGAGAATCTTCGGAAATTCGTGAGATAAAGAAGGAAAGAATCCCTATTTTTGACAAGTAATTTTATACAGTCATGGGAGAAGATACCATTTGTGCCATTTCAACTTCATCGGGCAATGGGGCCATCGCGTTAGTCAGGATTAGCGGCCCTGAAACATTTTCCATTGTTTCGGAAATTTTTCATTCCACAAAAAAAGGGTTTGATTTATCGGTTCAGCAAAGCCAAACCCTCCATTTTGGCGAAATACGTGAGGGCGAAACCCTGATTGATGAAGTTCTGGTTTCGGTTTTTAAAAACCCACATACCTACACGGGTGAAGATTTGGTCGAGATTTCATGCCATGGTTCGTTATATATTCAGCAAAAAATATTGCATTTATTGGTTTCTTCGGGAGCACGCCTGGCCATGCCCGGTGAATTTACCCAGAGGGCTTATTTGAACGGAAAGATGGATTTATCGCAGGCTGAAGCTGTTGCCGATTTGATAGCCTCCTCCAATGCCGCGGCACACCAAATTGCCATGAACCAGATGCGTGGAGGCTTTTCACATGAGTTGAACGGTTTACGGGCCGATTTGCTCCAGTTCATCTCGCTTATTGAACTGGAGCTTGATTTCAGTGAGGAAGAGGTTGAATTCGCCGACCGGACGGCACTGCGTAAGTTGTTGGAAAAGATTGCCCAGGTCATTCAAAAATTAATTCAGTCATTTGAACTGGGAAATGCCATTAAGAATGGAGTTCCGGTGGCCATTATCGGAGAACCCAATGTGGGAAAATCGACCTTGTTAAATGCCCTATTGAACGAAGAAAAAGCCATAGTTTCAGAAATTGCAGGCACCACCCGCGATGCCATCGAAGATACCTTTAATTATCAGGGTATTTTGTATCGGTTCATTGATACCGCCGGTTTACGGCATACCACCGATACCATCGAAAATTTGGGTATTGAACGGACGTATCAGAAAATAAAACAGGCAAAAATTGTGTTAGCCTTGTTCAATGCCACCGATCCCGAAGAAAAAATTCAGGCATCGTTGCAACAAATTTTAGAAAAAGGGGGGGGCCAAAAAAAGATCATCCTGGTCCGGAATAAAGCCGATTTAACTGTCAATGAAGGAACACCCATAAAAAGCAACGCCATTTTTTCAGAGGTAACCATATCGGCAAAATTTCACCACTCCCTGGATAAACTTTTAAGAGCCATCAGTGATGCCACCCAATCGGACGCGTTGGAAATGGGCGATGTTATTGTTACGAACATCCGGCATCTGGAGGCATTGAAAAATGCACTGTCCTCGCTGCAACGGGCTATGGAAGGGATGGAATCAGGGGTTACCCACGATTTTTTGGCCATGGATATCCGTGAAGTGATTCATTACCTGGCAGGCATCACCGGTTCCGAAATTACTACCGATGAGGTATTGGGGAATATCTTCGGCCAGTTTTGTATCGGAAAGTAATTACCCTTCTTTTGTTTTCTATCTGTCTGAAAAAGATACATTTGTAGTGTAACATTCTTCTCTTTTTTGTTGCCCAATACCTCTTTTTTACTTATATTTGTTGCCCAGTTGTTGCCCAACTGCCTTTTTTGTTGCCCAAATCTCAAAACAACAAAATCGGGAGAAATGATGCACCATACAGCACCAACTGGCACCAATAAGCACCATGCAGCACAAATATGAGTAGTAATTTACATATCCCAAAAGTCTGTCAATTCTGCGGTAAGGCATTTGTTGCCCGTACTACCGTAACTCAATTCTGTGGCGATAGCTGTTCTAAGAAAGGTTATAAAAAACGCATCAGGGATGCCAAAGTACAAACAGCAATTATTGAAACACAACAAACTTTGCAAAGCCTGCAAAGTCCGCAAACTTCAATCTCAAATCAAATATATAGCTCCAACACCAAAGCACAGGTAAATATCAATTTCAAAGCTTTTTTAAGTGTACAAGAAGCAGCCGAACTTATCGGGGCAAGTCGTTGGACTATTCAAAGGCTCATTAATAGCAATAAATTAAAAGCTGCCAAAATTGGCAGACGCACAATAATAAACAGAACTGAAATTGACAAACTTTTTTAACTGATGGATTATGAAAGTAGCATTACGACAACGCAAGAAAGGCGATAAAATCAGCCTTTATCTTGATTATTACAACAAGGGTAAAAGAGAGTATGAATATTTGAATTTATACCTTATTCCCGAACCCGAAAAAGGTTCATTGTCAAAAGCCGATAAAGACGAAAACCGTAAAATATTGGATTTGGCTGAGAGTATTAGAGCTAAACGATTCTTGGAAATTAAAAACGATGATTACGATTTTCAGGACAGAGAAAAGCTAAAGGGCAATTTCCTTTTGTATTTCGATGCACTTACCGAAAAACGTAAGGATAGCGACGGCAATTATGGCAATTGGGATAGTGTAGGCAAGCATTTACGGAAGTATTGCCCCAAGGATATTACTTTCGATAAAGTTGACCGTGAATGGATACAGGGCTTCAAAGACTATCTCGAAAAAGCTGCCCGAACCAGTGCTAATACAAAGCTTTCTCAAAACTCAAAGTATTCATATTTCAATAAGTTAAGAGCCGCAATCAAACAAGCCGTTCGTGATGGTATTATGAAATACAACCCTTCGGAGCAGGTTATCCCCTTCAAAGAAGGTGAAACCCAACGAGAATTTTTAACGCTCGACGAGCTTAAAATTTTAGCCAAAACAGAATGTGAAAGCGAACAACTAAAAACTGCGTTTTTATTCTCATGCCTCACAGGTTTACGTTGGTCTGATATTAATAAGCTGGTTTGGTCAGAGGTTCAATATTCCGAAGCTATGGGCAATTATATTCGTTTCAGGCAAAAGAAAACCAAGGGAATTGAAACCCTCCCCATTTCCGAGCAAGCTCGTGAAATGTTAGGAGAAGCCGACGAACTGCAGGAACGTGTTTTTAAAGGCTTAAAATACAGCGCATGGCACAATATGAAGCTACTTCAATGGGTTATGCGTGCCGGAATTACCCGAACAATAACTTTCCATTGTGCAAGGCACACCTACGCAACTTTGCAGCTTACTTTGGGTACTGATATTTACACCGTTTCCAAGCTTTTAGGGCATCGGGAATTAAGAACCACCCAAGTATATGCCAAAATCATTGACGATAAAAAAGTTGATGCTGCAAGTAAAATTAGGCTTGATTAATTTTGTACTTTTAAAACCCCGAATCAAATAAATTATGGAAATAGTTCAAGAAAGAGAAGTTTACCTGGTCGAAGAATTAGAACTTCGTTTGATTATCGAAGCCGACACATACAAGCGTAACTGCGATGACCTTTACGAACAATATAAATTTGACCCCGAATATTTCAATCGTTTTATTTCTGGTCCTTTATTGAGTGAGTTTATACAGTCTATTTATATCCGTACCAAACCGCTAAACAACAACGAAATAAATAAATACCTTACCATTTCATTAAGCCAGTTCCGGACTCACAAACCCGAATTACGAACCGAAGCTATTAAAGAACTTTATTGGAAACAGTATTGGTACCCTAATCAGGAACCAAGCCCATATACCGCAATGGGCGAATTTTACGAAAAGTATATTGCCCATGTAATGAAATGGTATCAACTGCATTTTCATTTATTTCAAGAAGCTACCGAACAGGCTTTACAAGACTTTAAGAAAGGTTATTTAGGTTCATTTGCCGATTTTGCAACACATACACAGGAAACAAAAAGAGAAAAACTTAAGACCACCCTTTCGGTTGCTGAAATTGCTTATTTGTTTAAAGCATTACATACCGAAGGTATTTTCGACAGCAAACACAAAACCGATATTTTCAAGTTCATTGCCGAGAACTTCTCTTCAAAGCAACAGGACGATATTAGCGTTAATTCAATCAAAAACCATTTCGACAATCCCGAGTTTAACGCCGTAGAATCTTGGCATGAAAAGTTCATCCATTTGGTACAACAGGCAAAAAAAGATAAAGAAAAATAACATAGTCAAACATTTGTATATCAATAACATATAAAGGGGTTGCGCAACCCTCTACAACTACCTTATAACTAAGCATCTGCATTTCTTTGCTTCCATATTCATTCACAAATTAAAATTTTTGAATTATGGAAGTAAATCCGATTATCGAAAAGCTCAACCAGCTTGAGCAAAAAATTGACGAACAAATTCTTTTAAAGAAGGAAGTTCTAAACTTCAATGATGCGTGCAAATATCTTGATATTAGTGCATCGCATTTGTACAAACTCACCAGTCAGAAAAAAATCCCGCATTTCTGCCCACAGGGTAAACGCTTGTATTTTAACCGTGCCGATATTGATTTGTGGCTACAACAAAACCGTCAGGGCACAACCGACGAAATCGAAACAGCAGCAGCAAATTATATTATTAAAAACAGGAGGAAATAAATATGAGTGCATCTCTAATTTCAGAGGATGAATTGGAACGCATCCACTATAGGCTCGATGATATTAACCAAAAACTATCCAAAAAGCTAAGTTCAGAACCAGACCAAACGTGGTTTGACAATCAGGAATTTATCCAAGTTATGAACATTAGCAAAAGAACGGCTGCATATTGGCGTACCGCCAATATTATTGCCTACTCCCAAGTTGGTAACAAAATCTATTATCGACTTACCGATATTTTAGAGCTATTAAAGAAATACACCGTTCCGGCTTCAAGTACAACCAACCAAATACCTTTAACTGATGGGCAAGATAACGACTTATAAAAACTTCAATATACCGATAGAAGACAAACCTTTAATCACAATTTTAGAAGATATTAAGGCAGGTACATACAAAACCCAAATTTCTGACATTCGTACCAACAAAGCCAATGGCAACACAAGTAAATACGACCAGTTAAAAAAAGAGCTGTTGGCGTTTACGCCTTCAGCTACTTTTAACGGTGGCCGTAAAAAAGATTTACTCACCGCTTACAGCGGTTTCGTGCATCTCGATTTTGATAAGCTCGAAACCGATAAATTGAGCAGGTTAATAGAACTTATACAAACTATTCCTTTCACTTATGCTTGTTTCACAAGCCCAAGTGGCGATGGTTTAAAGGTTTTTGTTCGGGTCGATACCAACCACGAACAACACGACATTGCATATAAGCAAGTACAAGCCTTTTACGAAAAACAATTATCTACAATTGCCGACCCCAAATGCAAAGACATTACACGCCTTTGCTTTGTGTCGTCTGACACAGACACCTTCATAAATGAAGATGCTCAGGTTTTTGCAATTACATTGCAAAACGAGCCTTTATTTGCCCAATCCGTTGAGATACCAATAGATTATGCCCAATTACTTAATAATGCTGTTGCTTTTACCAACAAAAAGGAAACTTACATAAACGGCAACCGAAACAATTATATTTATTTGTTTGCCAGTAATTGCAACCGTAAAGGCATACCACAAGCGGAAACCGAATCTTATGTTCTGTCTAATTTTCAGCACGAAAACCAGTCCGAATTATTAAAGTCCGTTGATAGTGGGTATAAAAACCACATTGCAGACTTTGCAAAGTTTGCAAACTCCGCAGACTTGCAAAGTGATACCGAAACCGATATTCCAATAGAAGATTATTTGAAAAATACGCCACTTATACCCGATGAAGTTTACAGGGCTTTGCCCTTTTTACTTCAAGAAGGTGCAAGGGCTTTCCCCGACGATAAAAGAAAACGAGACGTTTTCTTTACCGGTGCTATTTCAATTCTTAGCGGTTGTTTACCCAAGGTACAAGGTGTTTATGGCAACGAAAGGGTTTATCCTCACTTATTTTCATTTATCATTGCTCCGGCTGCAAGTGGTAAGGGGGTAATGAAAAACGCCAAACGTTTGGCAGATAAACTGCACGAACGTTTAGTTGCCGAAAGCAAAACGTCAAAAGAAAAATACGAGCAGGAAATGGTTGAATTTAAAACCAATTTATCAAAACGTAAAAAAGACGACCCAATACCCGAGAAACCCTTAGAACCTAAATTCAGGCTTTTGTATATCCCTGCCGATTGTAGTCAGGCTATGTTAATGCAAATCTTACAGGACAACGATGGCAAAGGCATTATTTGCGAAACCGAAGCTGACTCCATGAGCGGAGCCAACAAACAAGATTGGGGCAACTATTCTCATATTTTACGAGGTGCATTCCATCACGAAAAAATATCGGCAGCACGTAAAACCAACCGCGAACTAATCGAGGTCAACGAACCTCAATTAGCCGTGTGCCTTTCAGGCACTCCGGCACAAGTGCCAAAGCTTATAGGTTCATCGGAGGACGGCTTATTCAGCCGCTTCCTTTTCTATGCATTCAGAAACGATATTATTTGGCAAGACCCATCACCGAAACCAAATGGTATCGTTTACAACGACCATTTCGAAGCCCTTTCAAATGAGGTGTTAAATATTATCGAATTTCTAAACCTAAACCCAACCGAAGTATATTTAACACAAGACCAATGGGATATGCTAAACTCAACATTCACAGAACGACTTCGCAATGCAACCCTATACAATTGCAACGACGTTGCAAGTGTAGTATTTCGCCTTGGTTTAATTCTTTTTCGGTTTTGTATGATTTTTTCAGCATTACGGAAATACGAAACATCCGAGTTTATCAAAGACGTTTTTTGCAGCGACGATGATTTTTTATCAGCCCTCGCCATTTCAGAAGTTTATCTAGAACACAGTCTTTTAATGTTCAACAACCTTTCCAATCAGGAAGAAAGAAAAGAATTTACAATGCCCAATAATAAAAAACAATTCCTTAAAGCACTGCCCCACGAGTTTAAACGTAAAGTAGCCATCGAAATAGGAAAGAAATTTAGTTTAAGCGAAAGGGCTATTGATGAGTTTTTAAACAACTCATTATCAACGCTATTAGTAAAAGTTAAAACAGGATTATATAGAAAATTATAATTTTATGAATAAAATTACTTACAACTTCATATATTTAACCTTTTTAGGACAAGTCAACAATTGGTTAAATATGACTTCAAAAAAGCATTCCGTAATAAGAGATAATTTCGACTTCTATAATAAACTATTAGAGGAGCGCAAATCTGTATTTTCTGAAGTTATTGGTATTTGTAAAACTGGTAATAATGCGAATACTTTAGAGAAAATAGAGCCAGTAAAACACCCATCTATTTCAGATGAGATGATTCTTATAGTTGACGTAAAAATTAATAATCACAATTTTTTTCAATTCAAACTAAGATATCAAACATTTTTTGACGAACCTTTTTTTCGTTTTGATAGTGATGGTGTTACACATCATAATAAAATTGACGGAATTCCTTTGCATTTACAAGCCGTTAAACCACCTCATTTTCATAGATTTAACGCTGATGGGCTTGAAATTGCCTATCAAACTGAAAAATTATTAAATGAAACTGAAAAGAAGGCATTAGAAGATATAAACCTTTGTATTGCTTATTTTTTCCAAGAATCAAATACAAGGTTAAACCAAAATGAATTTCCGGTAATTAAAATTTTACCCGGCACTTTAGGTTTTTCCTTTATCACAGAAGACCCTAACCAAAACGTCACATTCCCATGAGTTTAGAAAAGGTTTTTCAAGACATAAAATATTCTTTTGACAGCCTTTGGCAAACAAAGCAAAGGGGTAATTCATTAGAGATTATTACTCCATACGGTACAACCAACAATCAATTTGTATCTGTTTTTGTAACCATGCAAGGTTCAGAGTTTATTATTACAGATGGGGGTTGGATTAATGGAGGTGTTTATGATAATGTTACACAAAACGAAGAAGCCAGTTTTCTAAAAATTTTATATCATTTTCAAAGTTCATTAGGTATTAAGGAAATTGTGTCAGCTGATGGAACAACATACTATTACTTAAAAGCTACGAATTCAATTGATATTCCTTTACGGGTTTTCGATTTAGCGTCTTTTATTCAAAACATTGTAAGTGTTTCCGAAATAAGTTTTGAAAGCAAGGCTGAAAAAGAAACAAAAGCAAGGTTCATTTCAAAAGCAAATGAGTTTTTAAAGTCCTTTATTCAAGCAGATAAAATAAAACTTAATTGTTTTCTAAATCCGGAAAAAAAGGAGTTAAAATTCAATGCTTTATATTATAATAGTCCAACTAATCTAAAACTCATTAATTATATAACAGGTAGCTCTCTTTCATATTTTGCTAATAGTATTTTCAAAGCAAATACATTGTATGAGATGGCTGATGATACAGTTTATAAGGAATATGTTTCAGATAAAGTTTCTTTGATTGATACTACTGCTTCTGGTTATATTCCAGAGAAGATAGCACATTACCTTTCTCATTTGGAGAACCATACTGGTTCTAAAATGGTAAATTGGTCTGAAAAAGAAAAACTTCAAACTATTTTAAATTAATATCGATGCAACAATCAAATAGTAAAACATTAGGAGAACGACTTCGTGAACTTCGTGAAAGCCGGAATCTTATGCAACGTGAAGTTGGGGCAATAATTGAGGTTGATGGCGCTTTTATAAGCAAAATCGAAAGTAATGAGAAACCGATTAATAGAAACCATCTTCAAAAGCTTAGCGCTTTTTTCGATGTTATCGAAGATGAGCTGCAAGCCCTTTGGCTTGCCGATAAAATTAGGTTAATCATTAAAAATGAGAAATTAGGTCAAAAAGCAATACAAATCGTTTTCAACGATTTTAAATAACTATATAATTACTATGAGTGTTAACATACTAAAATACGAATCAGACGTTTGGAAAACAGCCGACCTACTTATTGGCGCAGGTATTAAGCAAAGCGATTTCCCAAAATATATGATGCCTTTTTTTGCCCTTTTAATGGTAGAAAGTAGGTTGATTAGAGAAGCCGACCGGTTAGAAAAAGAAGTTGGTAGAGAAGACATTGAAGATTTTATTGAAATGTTCAGTTTGGAGGGTTTGGGCTACAACGATTATGTAATCCGTAAAAAGAAAACCCTAAAAGACATCTGTAAGAATGATAAAACGTTTGACGTTGATTTTCATTCGTACCTCAAAGCATTCGATGGAGAAACCAAATATTTACTTGGTGTTGATAAAGGTACTGAGGAAGAAAAGTTTTTAGATATTTCCGGAATTACAGGGCAGTTAAAGAAAAAGCGTATTTTGTTTGATACCGTTAAGGCTTGGAGCGAAATAGATTTAACCCCTTTCAATAACTCCGAAATTACAACGCTCGAAGAGCATATAAAACGCAAATGGGCTGATATTAGTGCAGAAACCGCTGGGGAACAATACACCCCCGATGACATTATTTCTTTAATCTCCGAAATTATTGCCACAAAAATTGAGGATAATGGCAAGTTCCTTACCCTTTACGACCCCACCTGCGGTGGAGGAAACCTCCTTTTTGGTACTGAAGACAAAATACAAGAAATATACCCCAATCGCCCTACGGCAACCTATGGGCAGGAATGGAACGGTACTTTATTCGCCTTAGCTAAAATTGAAAGTCGGTTCCGGAAGGACACTCAAATAGAATACGGCAATACTTTAACCGATATTGGCAAATTTTGGGATAAATCGTTTAATATAGTGGTTGCCAATCCTCCCTATGGTGTTGACTGGAAAGGCTACGAAAAAGACATAAAAAACGACACAACCGAACGTTTTGTTGCTTTGCCTTCCATCTCCGATGGCCAGTTCTTGTTTACCCAACATATTTTACACAAACTGGCAGATGACGGGTTCAGCGTTGTAGTACACAACGGCTCTACTTTATTTAGTGGCGATGCAGGAAGTGGGGAAAGTAATATCCGCAAACATTTCTTTGAAAAAGACTGGGTAGAAGCCATTGTACAAATGCCTACCGATGAGTTTTTCAATACGGGTATCTATACCTATTTATGGATTTTCAACAAGAATAAACCAGCTGACCGCAAAGACAAAGTTATTCTTATAAATGCCAGCGAATTGTATATTCCTTTAAAGAAAAGCAAGGGTAAGAAACGCAAAGAAATGGATTTACCCAACCGCATTAAAATAGTTGAAGCCCTTACAAACTTTACTGATAACGAATTTGCCAAAGTATTCGACAAATGGCATTTCTATTACAACCGCCAAAGCATAATGCTTACCAATATTGACGAAAACGGCAAAGCAATTGAAATGCCTGTTAAAGCTGGTAAAGATGGAGACGACAAAGAAGAAAAATCAATAAAACTCTCTCCTTTCAAAATTACCCAAGCAACAGACGAAAGTACAATTGAAATAACTGATTTCGATATTACCGATTTCGATAAAACCAAGTACACAAGCTTAGAGAATTACTTCGAAGAAGGTATTAAACCCCTTTTAGCCGAACTCGATTATAAAGAAAACAATCTTACAGTACATACAAAAGAGGCAAACTATTATTTCAATTCCGACAAAGAAACCATTGTTAAGCAAACCCCGAAAAATGCTATTGAATTGGGATGTGGTAAAATTGTCATAAAAGCCAGTCTAAAGAAAGATAGTAAAACCAAGCAAGCCAAAAGCGTTAGCATTACTGCCGAACTTACGCAAGATTTACAAAAGGATTATGAAATAATTCCATACAGCCCCATTGAGGAAACAAACCAAGGCAACATTGCTGATTTTATGGCTAAGTATGTTACAAAGCCTTTTGAGTATATCGACAATGTAATTGGCGTTGAAATCAATTTTAATAAGGTGTTTTATACGCCAGAAAAACTGCGAGAAGTAAGCAGTATAACCGCTGACCTTGATGCTTTGGAAAAAGAATTGAAAACCTTAGAAAAAGAATTGGCTTTATGATGAAATACGATATATACAAGCCAAGTGAAACTGATTGGTTAGGAAATATTCCTTCGCATTGGAGCAATTACAGAGTTGATTGGATTGCTGCAATTGTTAGGGGCAATACAGGCTTTAAAAAAGATGAGCTACTTGAAAATGGGGAATATGTTGCTTTACAATATGGTAAAACATATAAAGTTGATGAAGTTGATGATACTTTTAATTTTTTTGTAAACAGTGAGTTCTATAAAAATAGCCAAATTGTTAATCGTGGTGATACTATTCTAATATCAACCTCTGAAACTATTGTAGATTTAGGTCATTCTTGTTTCTATAATAGAGTTGATTTGGGATTGTTAGGTGGTGAACAAATACTATTAAAACCAAAAACCAAACTTGTAATTGAAAAATATCTGTATTTTTCTTCTAAAATTTTTGGTATTGAATTAAGAAGGTATGCCACAGGTTTAAAAGTATTTAGGTTTAATATTGATGATTTAAAAAAAATATTTATTGCATTACCTGCATTTGAAGAACAAACCGCCATTGCCCAATACCTCGAAACCAAAACCCAAGCCATTGATAAAAAAATTAACCTTCTTTCTAAAAAAGCCGACTACTACAAAGAGCTTCGCAAAAGCATTATCAATAATGCAGTTTGCAGAGGTTTAGATAAGAATGTAAAGCTGAAAGAAATTGAGTTTGCTTTTTCTGTAAATGCCAGTTGGGAAAGATACAGGCTTAAAGATTTAGGCTTTTTATATAGTGGTTTATCAGGCAAGGCAGGTGATGATTTTAACCAAGACAATAACTCTAATAACAAAGGTTTTATACCATTCACAAACATTGCAAATAATACCTACCTCAAAGCAAATCATTTGGGTACAGTAGTAATATTTGAAAATGAAAAGCAAAATAAAGTAAGAAAAGGCGATTTGTTTTTTCTTATGAGTTCAGAGGGTTATGATGATGTGGGCAAAACAGCAGCATTGGCAGAGGATATAAAAGATACTTACCTCAATAGTTTTTGCAAAGGGTATAGAATAACAAAGAAAAATTGTGACCCCTATTTTTTAAATTATTTGTTACTATCAGATAATTATAGAAAATCATTAATCACAGAGGGTAAAGGCTTTACAAGAATTAATTTAAAGATGGAAAAGGTAACAGACTTTTTTGTTTATTTACCCGAAACCAAGGAAGAACAAACCGCAATTGCCGCCTATCTCGATGAAAAAACTCAAAAAATAGATGCTATTGTAGTAAATATCGGCAATCAAATAGAAACACTTAAAGTGCTTCGTAAAACATTAATAAACGATGTGGTTACGGGCAATTTAAAAGTAACAAATAATTGAAATGAAAGAATTAGACCTATAAGATAAATACCTTATTAACTTTCTTTGTGAAAGACAAGATGGTTTGCAATATAAAGAAGCCAAAGCAAACACCGTTTCCCCTCAGTTTTTTTTAGTTGAAGACCTAAAACACTTCTTGTCTGAAACTACCTTAAACAAAGACAATTATAAAAAGCTATTAAGGAAGTTTGGCAATGAAAAAGACTTGTTAGATTCAATAACTAACGAATTGTACGACAGGTTAAAATCGTCGGCAAACATGGCTTTGTTTATCAATACAAACAAAACCTTTACGTTTGAAGGGGTTTCATTGCATCTTTTTTACCCGAGTGGTAGTGAAACTCATGAAGATAAGCTATTTAACCAAAATATATTTTCTGTAATTCAAGAACTACCATATATGCATAAGTATCAGGGCAAACAAATTTTTTCATTCCGCCCCGATTTATCGTTTTTTCTAAACGGTATATACTTTGGATATAGCGAACTGAAAAGTAGTTATACCAATCAAAATGCAAGAAGTAACGGGCGGAAGAAGGTGGCTAAAGATTACCTTTCTGCTGTTCAGGAATATTTAGTCATTGCCGATGGCAACGACCTTTCTCAAACAATCCGTAAGGATTATTTAAAGGTTTTTGAGAAAGCAATACACATTACATCTACCGACTTAAACGAAACGTATGTAATACGTAACATTTCAAATCAATTTGAAGAAATAAAATCAATAGTCGCCGCTGGCTCTTATGATTTTATACCGTACGACAATAAAATTGAAAAAGACTTTAAACAATATCCCCTTCGCAACAAAGAAGCAAATAAAACTGGTCGCTTCGAAGAAGTTTTTAAAGCCTTGTACGATAAAAAAATGATAGAAAAAGAAATTCTCTATTACAACTTTATTGAAAGGGAATTAATAAAAAAAGAAGGTAGCAAAACCAAGGAATATAAACATAACGACGGTAGATTAATAAGTCCACGGCCGAAACAAAAGTTTGGTACCGATAAAGTATTGAGCAAGATTGATGAATTTTTAGAACACGAGAACGAACCGGATTATTTCATTAAAAAGCTTGAAAGAGAATTAAAAGAAAAAGGTATTGGTGAAGAAAAAATAAAGGAACTCATTACCAAAAGACAGAAATACCAGAATAACAAAAATGTTTATTCTCTATTACTTCAATATTCCGCAGGTTTTGGAAAAAGTAATATTATTGGCTGGACAGCCCTACAACTGAAAGACCTTCGAAAAAACAGTGTATATGTGTACGACAAAATTATGCTTGTTGTTGATAGACTGCAATTACGTGACCAATTAGACACTATGCTACACAATATGAATATTCAAAAAGGAATGTTCATCGAGGCTTACGATAAAAAAACATTTACGTCAGCATTAGAAAGCGACAAAAGAATAGTAATTGTTAATATTCAGAAGTTCGGCACTGTAAAAGACATATTGGATGCTTCAACAATTCAAAACCTATCAAAGCTTCGTATTGCATTTCTTATTGATGAAATACATAGAAGTAATGACGGAGTTCAGAGTCAAGAAATGATAAGTGTTTTTGATGAATTACAAAGCAGTTTTGATAACGATATTAAATATTCAAAAACTTCGCACAAAAAGAACCTTATAGTTGGTTTTACAGCCACTCCAAGCGACCACACATTGGCTCGTTTTGGTGAGTTTAACAAATATGCAGAAGCCGAAAAAATTTGGATTCCTTTCGATAGTTACACAATGAAGGAAGCTATTGAAGATGGTTATATATTAAACCCAATCAAAGGAATAGTTCCGGTGTCATCTAAAATGTATTTCGAAAAACCCGAAAACGAATTAGAAGGCTTTGAAGGCGATACAGGTTATGATGATATACCGGACGATACAGATACAGGATTCGGAGCAGATGGTAAAAAATATGCTATCCGTAAAAAGAAAATATATGCTAATCCCGAGCGAATTAACGCAATTTCACATTTCATTGTAGAACGTTTAGTTACAGTAGTATATCCTCAAATACGGGGTAAAGCAAAAGCTATGTTGGCAACAACTTCTATTCCTAATGCCATTAAATATGCAGGTTACATTAAAAAGCATTTTAAAGAAATTACCAAACAAAAGAAATACGAAAGATTTAAAGAAGCTCCTATCTATATTGTTTATTCCGATAGTCAAGACCAGCCTAATTGCAACAGCATTAATGATGGTGTAAATGAAAAAACAGTAATGCAGAATTTCAAATCGAGAGATAAAAACGGTATTATTATAGTAGTAGATAAACTCCAAACAGGCTACGATGAACCAAAACTACATACGTTGTTCCTCGATAAGGAAATAAGAGGTATAAATGCTATTCAAACCATATCAAGGGTAAACAGAAAGACTGATAACAAAAACGATTGTAAAATAGTCGATTTTTCGTACAAGAATGTAAATGTTAAAAACATCAAAATAGCGTTTGAACACTTTAGTAATGTTGTAGTTTCCGATTTCGACCCATTGAAGGACGAGAGTAATTTAGAAATCTACTATAAAGAATTAAAAGAACACTCTTTACTGGCTTCTCAGTACCCTATTTTTTTAAAGTATCATAAAGGTAATAAAGATGTTATCTTGATATTGGAAATGCAAAATGCTTTTTCCGATTACATCAGAAAAAGTAAAGCTGATGCAAAAAAACTTAAAGGTACAATCAACAATTACTTCAAGATTTTAAACCTTATTGAATTTGTAATAGAATTAGATGCAAAGTATAGCGATGCTATGTTTTTAGAGTATTTACGCAAGTTCAATAACGAGTACAACAGTATTAATAAACCTACCGATATTATTGATGATGTTGAAATTTACTTCGACAATAAAATTGGCATAGTTGCCCCAATGGAGCCAGCAGATAAGAATAAATCAAAAACAAATGTAAAAGGCAGTTCAACAGATTCTGACGACAATAATTTCAAATACAACATTCTTAAAGTAATTGAAAAGCGAAACAAAGAGGAAGAAGCTATTGCAGAAATGATTAAAGACTTTGAAGCGAAAATTGAAGCCTTTTTTGATTATATAATATCTGACGATTTTGGTAAAAGATTAGTTGCAAAAATTACCGATAGCGGTACAGCATTCAGCCAAGAGGAAATTTACAGAGATTTCACCAAAATATACAGAAAATACATAATTATCAATAAAGATTTGGGCGAGTTTTTCAAAAGAGAAACAAAAGACAGTTTAACCCAGCTCTGTGATGATTTTGAAAATAGTTTAAAAAATTGATGACTCAGAAAAAACATACAACCTTTCAGAAAATAGAACGATACCTTCGGTATTCTTTCTCATGCTTGGTATCAATGATGTTTTCACCAAATCACACAAAAATATATCCTTGGTGGCAAATTATTGGTATCTTGGGTTTTATTGGTTTAATGGGGTATATAGTTTCAATTTCAAACTGATTTATGGAGTTAGAATATAAATACACAAATAGGGCAGTTGCATTTTTAGATGTATTAGGCTTTCAGAATAAACTTGAAGAGTTTGAAAAAGAAGCTATTGAATATTACAACGCATCAAACAATGAAGAAACGGAAGAAAATTTTATTGAAGATAATGACGACATAAGCAGCCCTATATACTATTCTCAAAAAGCAAGTGACTTTATAAAGACCTTCAATTCTGCTATTTCAAAACTGGATAGTGATAAATTTAGCTATTACTTATTCAGTGATAATATTTGCATAACAGCAAAAAGCTCAGGTGATAATGGCGAAAATTCACTTGTAGAATTATTACTTGTTATCTCTGAATTATACTTTGAGTTTATTCAAAAAGGGTATTTTCTGCGTGGCGGTATTGACTATGGTTTATTTATTGATAAATCATCAATAGCACTTGGTGTTCCTCTTGCAACTGCATATAAAATGGAAAGCACACAAGCAGTTTTTCCCAGAATAGTTTTATCAAAGAATTTCATAAAGCAGTTAGAAGATTATTCCGTAGATAATGTAAATGGTTATTCCTCAATATTAACTTCAAGCCTAATAAAGGTAAGTTGTGATATTCAATACTTAAATGTTTTCAATCATATTTTTAAGGTGGATGACAAGGAATATTTTTTTGAACGGTACAGCTACAACATAAATGAAAACCTACAAAATGCTTCTCAAAAAGAGAATATATTTTTGAAGTATAAATGGTTGGCAACGGAGTTTAATTCATTTATCGAAACATATACCAGCTCACTTGCATATTATGATGAGAACTTTGAAGCGACAGATGAATACATACATATTGTTAAACAATTAAAAGTCGAATATGGACAATAATCTAATTTATATGCCAACCTTCAGAGTTAGGCAACAAGAGACCATTGTATTGAAAAGTTTCAATTTTGGAGAACATATGTACCCTCTTATTGAAATTGTTAAAGAATTTGATAGGTCAAGAAAAGGCGATGCTCAAAAAACATTTGAAGAAATTCATATAGAACTGATTGAAGAAATTCAGTCGACTTTTGTTTTTGTTGATTTACCAATCTATTTAAAACAGTCTGGTGCTGTAAAAGACGAAGTAGTTGCGTTTTCGTATAGCATAAGTAACAATCTTGAGAAAAGGTGTGAATACCTAAATAAATTGTCCCATCATCGTGGTAAGGCTATTCCAGTTATTTCTTCTTTTTTATCTAAAACTGGTGATACTACTTCAATTCAAAGCCAATTTGAGTTCTTACAGCCTAATTTTGACCGCCTTGCTTTCCGTTTATTTCCTTTAACCTTTAAAGATGATTTCAGCGTAGTATCTCATTTAGCTCGTCCAAATGACTACATTATAATGGATTTAGACACTATCAATCCCTTTCCAAAAAGTCCTCCATTGCGTCCACTTATTGCAGAATTAAAATCGTTTAATACCTGTTGTAAAATATTACTTCGTAGTGCCATTAATACAGAAATACAAAATGTAAAATTAAACCACGGCCAAGTGGTTTACGAAGCAGATAATAGCCAAATTGATATGGATATATTAAATGAGTTTGGTGTAAATGCTACTGGCGATTTTGTTGGTATAAAGAAAGACGACCTAACAGCAGGTGGCACTATCAGTCCGGGTTTTATATATTATGATGCAACTGAAAACCAGTATTATGGGTATCGTGCTGCCGTAAAAGAGTTAATTCAATTCGAGAATTTAATAGTTCCTGCAATTATATCGTCAGATGCAACACAAAGAATGTTAGCAACAACTCCACCTTTTGTTGGTGTAGAAAATCCAGGCTATAGAACACTGCTAAGTATTAGCTTAGGGGAAGAGAGTGGTAAAAGTCAAGCTAAATTCAAGAAAATAGCAATGGAGCATTACCTGTTTTGTATGCGTATCAAAATTGCAAATGGCGATTTACACCAAACAATTGTTTAGCATCCGTATATTATTTGCGGCTTTACATTTGTAGTGAAGAAAAATTGCAAATCAATTGGAAGAATACTTTCCCAGTTAGTTTGTACGAAATTCCATCTATTAAAGTACCTCTGTTTTAGGGTATTTTTTAAAGCTAAATTTATTTGAGCCGAATCGTATATAGTAAGGATTTCTTCTTTATCGGTAATCTTAAAAGCCTTACTAAGTTCCTTTTTATTAAATAATCCAATTTGTTCAGTAGCATTAATATTTGGACTATATTTTGCTTCTCTAACTACTACCTTTTTATTTCCATCAAAATACCATATTCCATAATAGTCTGGTAATTTTTCTATTACGTTTTTTAGATGACATTCGTCGATAACAACAGTGTTATATTCAAAAACATCTCCATAATCACACGCTTGCTTTTCAAGTCGATTAAGTGTGTCTATTTTTGATTTGACTTCAAATGATTTTGTATCTCCATTAATTACAAGAAAATCGGTTCTGCTATTTTTCGCTTTTACTTCAAATGCAGCCACATAGTTCTTATTTTTGTATTCTTTGGCAAGTTTATATTTTAATATTTGCTCACCATTATAATGCTTAAAAACAACATCATTAACAGTTTTAGCAAGTTCGTACTTATTGTATGAATCATATTTGTCTGTTTGAAAAAAGGCAGCAAGCAGTCCTCTGAGCTGGTTGGTATAGCTCAATGTATTATATGTCCTTGCTAGTGCTGAATAATCCATTTGTCTTTATGATATTGTATCACAAAGATATAAATTATACAAAGATTTCAATTACCTTTGTATCCTTTTTTCTTGTTTTTTTCTTTAAAAACACACTAAACTTATCTGCTATTTTTTATATTTGTAAAAAAGCATATATCTTTGCAAACTTTTTTATGAGCAATTTAAAAAACAAATCAGAATTAAACTTAGCAGCAGCAGAATTGTTACATAAACAAAGCTATTATCCGTCTGTTATTCATTGCTCATATTATAGTTGCATACAACTCATGAAGCATATTTGGCTTTATAAAATGAACAAAACTGAACAAGATTTAAAGAATTTAACTGATTTCTCAAATGACGGTTCTCACGAAGTCTTAATTAACCAAACAGGGGGCTTTATGAAAAATAAAGCGATAGATTTTAGAACTTTTAATAATTTGATTGGTCAGTTGAAAAAACTTAGAGTGAATGCCGATTATAAAGATATTCAAATTGATAGCTCTGTAAGTAACAACTCAATTACATTGTCCAAGGATTCTTTATTAATTTTAAAAAAATGCTTATAATATGACACCTCAAGAATATATAAAATCTGCTTTGCAAGTTTTTATAAGCAAATTTTCTCAAACCCGTGTAAGGTATGAATTTGACTCGACGGCATTAACTCATTATATTGAAGTAGTTCCAAATTCGGTTTATCATATAGACGAGGCCTATATTGCTTGGGAATCTGAATTTTATGATTTATTTACTTCTCAATTTCCCAGCCAGAATATTTGTTTCATTTCCGATGATGCCTTGGTTGGGCTTGATGAAATTCATTTTGAATTAGTTGGTTCAAAATTTGTTGAATATTCGGTTAATAATGACTTTAATTGTATTCCAACAGACAACGTAAAATATAACGAACTAAAATCTACATCAAAGGTTTCTAATTATAGTGTTTTTGACGGTTTGGGTTCTATTTCAGTAAATCCAATATCTGCTTTTACTTTTAATCTTAGTCGCAATCAAGCACCAGTTAATATTTATAATACAAATGGTTGTCATGAAAATAACAGTCCAAGTTATAATGAAGAATATTATCCTTTAGCTGCTTAGTATGGAACAAAATAACCAATTAGAATCAGGCTTCCGCATAAATAATCTTTTATTATTAGAAAGTAATTTTAAAAGAATATCGAATGTTACCTTCAATAATCTTGAAAAAAAGCAGGTTATTAATGTGGACGTTGAAGTTAATATTAAAGACAATAACATCTTTGTAACCGAACAAGTTACACTTAAAGATTTGTTAGACGAAGTCGAAGAGGTTTCATACATCGTGAAAATGGTAGGTGTTTTTGAAAAATTCGGTGATTCCAAGCTTGACATGGAGGAATTTGGTAGGATTAATGGGGCAGCGATAATCTTCCCTTATATTCGTGAACACATAACAAATCTTTCTGCTAAAGCAGGTTTAGGCTTGCTGATTTTGCCTCCTTTTAATTTTACTAAACAGCAAAAATAAAGTATATAGTAATTTCTTTTTAATTTATATAAGTTGTTGTCTTACATAAATTTTGAAATATTCGCATCAGTTTTAGTACATTTTTCGTACAATTGTATAAAAATAATTTATCATGAGAGGTTTTAATTACAAAAAAGCGGTTCAAGCTTTAAATTATCTGGCAATTAAAAGCGGAGGTTCTCTCAATAAGATGAAAGCAATAAAGTTGATATGGCTTTCAGATAGATATCACTTACGCAAATATGGCAGACTAATAACCGGTGATAGCTATTTTGCTTTGCCCAATGGTCCGGTTCCCTCCGCAACGAGAGATGTTCTTGAAAATAGTCCTTTTTTAGGTGATATTGCTACTGAATATGCAGCTGATTTTCTTTCAGGTATTGATAAATATACCTACAAGTCTATATCTGAATGTAACTTAAAAGTTTTTTCAAAAACTGATATAGATTGTTTGGAGGTTGTTTTTGGCAAATTTGCAAAATTTGACCATTTTAAACTTTCTGACATATCTCATTTATTCCCTGAATGGAAGAGGTATGAGTCTGCTTTAAATAAGCGTTTATCATCTCGTTTTGAAATTCTCGATGATGATTTTTTCGAAAATATTAATGAAGAAAGCGGTTTATTTAACGATACAGTTGATGACATTATGCTTTCAAAGCAAGTTTATACAGAAAGTAAAAACATTCTTGCCTGTTTGTAATGAAAGTTCCAACTGATGTATTTTTATCCTCTATCTCGGATAAAAAAGTATATTATTTCTCTTCAAATAAGATTAATACATCTGTCCCTCATTATTATATTTGTCTAAAACGCTCTAATGATGACATTTTAATAATGTCATGTTGTACTTCTCAGTTTGATACTGTTCAGAAATTTGTTGAATCAAGAAGCTTGCCACTAGAAACAATTGTTTGGTTTTCTCCTGCTGACACCACAAATCCTTTTACTAAAGATACTTATGTAAATTGCAATGATACTAAAACATTTACTATTGAAGAATTTCGTTCAATGTATAATTCTGATTCTGTTACCTTTTCTGGTGAAATTTCAGATAATCACTTTCATCAAATTTTAACAGGTTTACATAGTAGCCCTCTAATCGAAGAGGAAACTAAAGAACTTTTACCAAAGCCCAGTTCAATTTAAAAGCGGTGTGGCAAAGCCACGAATTTAATAACGGGCAGTTCCGCAGGGTTTCCCTCAGCCGTTAAAATCCCCGCCCTTCACTTAAAATGAATCGTTCAGGGCTTGCACGGTCTTTTTACCGGCTTCCCCACGCCATCGCACATGTTGTTTTTTCTGTCACATTTTTCGCAAACCCTCCGCACTTATGGCACAAAGCAATCCTCGTTCCTGCGGTTGCTTAGAGCCATGCTCCGCTCAATGCAAAAAAACGTATGCACCCTAAAGCCCCTTCGTGCAACTTGCGCCAGAAAAAAACAACCCAAAGCTATTTTACATAATGTGGCATTATAATACAGCCTATTTTAAGCGGTATAAATGAATATATTTTCGGCTGTCTTATAATAACATTATGTACAAGGGCTTCGCCAAATAGCCGCACCGCCACTCCAAAACCCTGCTTCACTGCCCGAAAACCACAATTCCCCACCACCCTTTCAGCGGTCAGTAAAAAAATAAACTATATCATATTTTCGGCTTTTAGTCGGTTCATTCCATTCTTTCGTTCCGTTCCTACACTCATTCTTTTCATTCACCCACTACAGCCTATTTTGCAGGCAAGAGTAGCTCTTTCATTACTCTACGCTATGCCCTTCCTGTTACATTTCGCAATCCGTATGCTTCCCTTCGCAGGTAACTTTGCTGTTTTTGTAAAGTTTGCAAAGTTCGCAACCCTGCAAGCATACAGTATTTCTTCATTCCACCCCTCCCAAATAGCTTCGTTTCATTCAGTCGCTGCACTTGCCACCCACAAACCCAACGCTCCTAAAGCGGTAAAGTTTATTTTTTTACTGGTCATGTTTACCCCATTGGAATTGAACACACAAACCTTCCTGTTAAATAGGAAACTTGAAAATAAATTACCAAAAAGAATAAAAAAGGCAGCTAAGGTAGGTGGCTCACACGGGCTAACGCTATTGGGCAGTAAAGGTCAAGCCCTACGGGTTTTTGCAAAAATCTCCACCCTTCTTAGGTCGGGTAGTATTTTTCCAAAAAACCTTGACAGCCCAGCCCTCGCCACCTGTTTAATGGCTTTCTTTTTTTTTCGTTTTTTTCTTTTGGAAATATATAGTGCGGAGCATGGCGGAGCAAAATTTTAAAGCCCGTACTATGTTTGAATATTCGCTAAAAACTTACAGAAACACCGTAGAAATAGAAAAACCACATTTCTATATCTTAAATCGAGGTATGAACAGCGGTAAACCTCTCGAAAAACCATGTGCAAATTGCTTTGTGCTTATCGCAAAAACAGACGAAGAAAAGGAAAAGTTTTACTGGTTGTGCTTTGGTTTGTGGCGTGCAAAGTCATTTCATTACTATTTAAAAGGCTCAGTTATTCCGTTTATTACAAAAGATGAGTTAAAAAAAGGTATCAATCACGGAATGGAGCAAGCCAGCACCAATTTTGAATCTTTCGAAAAATCGGTAAAAGCCTTGCGTTTGTTAGAGGAAAAGCAAAAACAATTTATGCAAAACCTCATTTTAATTGAGGAAGCTAAAAAGGCAATATTTTACAGGTATATGCGACGGCGCTAAATATTTAAGTCATACTTATGTTATACATAAGCGCACCATGAGCCGACATTATAAAGATAAAAATAGAAAAGCCCTCTCTTTTGGAGAAGGCTTTTCACATTCTGAAATGTTCTAATTAACTGATGGGAAAATTAGAATATCGTTGCAACTTTCATGGCGTTACCCTGTGAAAATTGATAATAGCTTCCATTTACTTCCTGATAAAATTCAACTGCTACAATATTTACAACAGAAACATTTGCTGATAATGTTGGAGTACCAGGTAATGTGCTAACCAATGATAAATTTGGAGTGATTGCATTAACAGGCGTATAGGGGGATTCCGCAATATTTGTTAATTCGTTTACGGTACTATCGACAGGTTCATAATTTCCAGTTGTACCATTGTAGGCAAAATCAGATAAAACTGTCAATACATTTAACAATCTGTAATGAGTTGCACCGGCAGGAATATTCATTCTATCGAGCGGATTTAAGGGAGCAACATTCAATGTTGAACTCAATCTCGATGCAGCGGGTGTTATTGTATAAGGGCCTTTAAAAACACCTCCAAATGAAGCGAATTTGTTAAACTCGAATCCCACAAGATAATTTGGAACTTGTGAAATTAAAACTGCCCTTTGTCCTCTGACTTCTGAACCATCCTCCAAGTTGATTTTTTTCATTATTGCAGTGATACGACCTGCAACCTGACTATCACCATTGGTTTTTATTAAACCTGCAATTCCCGACCTGAGAGATTTTCCAGTAGTTGCACTACCTGCAAACTCGTTCATGTTTTCACGAGTACGTTTGAATGCTGGGTCTGATGCGATTTGTTCGGCAGAAGGTCCGCCAATCATACCTGCAAAATATCCTTTTGTTCCCTTGATTTTAAAATGTCGTATATCTCCGATAGTTCCGACATATTTTACGTGACCTTTTTGTTGTGCCATTTTTACAATTTTTTTAATTAATAAATTACTGTAAATTTACACTCAAATAACTGATTGTCATACATTTAAATCGTTGCAATTAGATGCAAATGAGTGCTAAAGATTCAATAATTATTAAACCACACTACGAAATAGTAAAAGTCGTTGATGGAGACGGTTTAATAGTTCGTCATTTAATCAGTAATAAGGAAGAAGAAATCAGACTTTACGGAATAGATGCTCCAGAACTTACCCCATGTAAGAAACTCAAACAGGACGAAATAGAAACCCATTTACCCGGTCAATTTCTTTTAAAGCTTGGTATGTTGTCTTACCAGTTTTTAATTAAAAAAGCACCTGTAAATAAGAAAGTAACACTTATTCAAGAGGTCGGGAACGAAATAGACAAGTACGGAAGAACACTTGCATACGTCGTATTGCCTAATGGCAATACTCTTAATGAAATAATGGTTAAAAACGGCTATGCAAAGCCCTACGATAAGATATTTTGCAACGAACTACCAAAGTATCAAGAAATGAGTTTGACTGCTAAAACAAAGAAAAAAGGTTTATATTTGCTTACAGATAGGTTATAGAACCGGTTATATAACCAACTTTACTTTCGGATTTTTATTTTCTTTTGTATGGTTCATTTTAGACAAAATTTGTTGCCCAGTTGTTGCCCAATCAATATAACTTATTAACAATCAATATTAATTACTTTCTGTATCGGTAAGTAAAATACATCCGGTTTATAGGGCTTTCCTGTTTTTCCTCGCATCAATAAAGCTTTTTATAAATGCTGCCATGGCTACAATACCAGTTAGAATCATGAGTAGCACACGGATTGTTGCCGCAGGATCATTTCTTGAAATGGCACCATCGAGCGGTTTAAAAAGCGCGATTAAGGTTAAAAATGTGATTACAACCACTTTATGGGCAATGCTTTTGTTCCCAGCTTTCATCCCTTTTATAAACAGCAAAAGTACGATGCCTGCAAATACCGGTATCAAAGCAGTAATAGATGGAGTTTCGGAACCGATGTAACCAACTGAACCTACAACAATTAACGTTGCGGCATTTATTATGTAAAAATAAAAAGTGCTCATTTCGTATAAATTAAAAGTTTCCTACTTAAACCCATATTTCCACCAAAAGTTCATCGGTACAAGTGAAATAATACTTCATTTAGTAGATGTTTTTATATTTTTAATGAAATTTTAATGTGGAAAACCCGTTGACTGAGATTCTTCCTAGTGATACTTAATCATGGATAGAAGAAACATTAAAAAGTTAATTGAGCTCCACATAGTTGTTTTAAACAAAAAAATGGAAAAACGGGTTGAAATTCATTCCATCTTTCCATTTCTTCAATAAGAGCCTGTCAGGCAATATTTTTTATTTGATGTAAATCCATGTTTCAGGGTTTTTCTCGCGCATTTTTTTCCATTCCATCAAAGCTTCATTTTTGTCGTAAACTGTTTTGTACGAAACTACATGGAACCCATTTCTGCGCATCACAATTTCCGACATGTAACCTTCATCGGTTAATTTTTTATTATAACGATCGGCATTGGAAGCAACTTTAAAGCTACCTGCCACTATATAGTAGCGTTTGGCATTTGGATCGATTTTGTTTTCGGGTTCTTCAACAATCACAGGCTCGGGGGTGGTGTCGGCAACTACCAAAGTGTCGGTAATGGCAACTGCTTCCACGGGTTCCTGTATAACCTCTTTCTTTAAAAATTTTTCCGAAAATTTGCCGATGAGTTTATATTCCCAAACAGCCCAAGTGCCACCACCTAGAATGATGATAACTATAGCTGCAATAATGATGGTTTTCAAGGTATTGTTTTTCATTTTTTTTGGAGTTATAGGTTTTGATGAATATGTTCTTTGTGTTCCCGATGGCGATGCCTTTGGAGGAACCGCTTTGGGGGTGCTTGGTTCGGTTTTAACAGGTTCTTTTGGAGGTGCTATGGGAGCAGTTGGTTTAGTTTCCGTTTTTTGTTCTGCTTCTATTTCTATTTTTTTCTCTGTTTCTTTAGGTATATCCTCAGATTTTGCTTTGGGTACTTCATCGAGGACAATGGTGGGTTTTACATCGGTGGGTCTTACCTGAGCCTTTTGGGTTGTCAATTTCTCAAACCTGATATTCCCATGACTGTCTTTAACCAGGAAACCAATTCCAGCAAGCTCGTAAGGTTGACTGTTTGAGAAACTCTTTTCAACTTCTTTGATAAATTCTTTGATTTTTTCTGTCGCCTGGTTTTTGCTGGTTTTCTCTGCTTTAATAATCTGATTCACTAAAAGCCCATCGTTGAACTTCAGGAAGTCGTTAAAGGTAATCTGTTTACCTTCAGGGGTATCTTGTATCATAATAGCGCCAAAATCAGGGATAATGATCCGGTTATTATGATCTATCAGTTCTTTAAGGTAACTACTTATCATTCTAAAAATTGTTTATTTCCTGTAAATTTACAATAAAAATTAATTTTACAATGGTTCCAATAACTTTATCACAATTTCAAAATGAATATTAACATCTATTTCGCGGGGTCCATCCGGGGTGGACAAGGCTCTAAAAGTGATTACCAATGGTTGATTCAGGCATTAAAGCAATTTGGAACAGTGCTTACTGAACATATTGCCGACGACCATTTACTGAAGAATGAACAACTGTTAACCGATGCTCAAATCCACGATCGCGATTTGGCTTGGTTGAAGGAGAGCCAACTGGTGGTAGCAGAAATAACACAGCCTTCGCTGGGTGTGGGTTACGAGCTAGCTCAGGCTATGTTCCTGAAAAAACCTGTTTTGTGCCTGTTTAATACCACAAAAGGGAACCGGCCATCGGCCATGATAGCTGGACAACCCTATTACCAGCTTATCGGGTACCAGGAGGTGACCTCTACGTTAAAGTTAATAGAGGAATATATTAATAGAACTTTTGATGAACAAACCTAACATAATCTTGTTTTGAGGTAGAATTTAAAAACGATCATTATGGCTAATTTATCAACGTTATATGCAGGTTTAAACCTGAACAGCCCTATCATTGCTTCCAGTTCCGGATTAACTGATAATGTGCAAAACATTATAGAACTTGAAAAAGCTGGGGTTGGGGCAGTGGTTTTAAAATCCATTTTCGAAGAAGAAATACTTATGGAGATGGATCAGATCAAACAGCAGATGGTTGGTAAGCCTTATGTTTTTCCCGAAACAAAGGATTATTTAGACGAGGAACCCCATGAAGATTTAATCCGGGCTTACCTGCGTTTGATAAAAGAAAGCAAACAAGCGGTTCAAATCCCTATTATTGCCAGTATTAACTGCATCTCGAACCAGAAATGGACCTATTTGGCCGAGGAGATTCAGAAAGCGGGTGCCGATGCCATTGAACTGAACCTTTTCAACTTGCCCAGTAATTCGGAAATTCCGGCAGATGAGTTGGAAGAGATGTATCTGGTGTTGGTTGAAAAGATAGTTGATTTGGTAACTATTCCTGTTACTATAAAGATTAGCCAATATTATACCGCTTTTGGGCAGATGCTGGAGCGGTATTCAAAAACCGGAGTTAAAGGTATTGTATTATTCAACCGTTATTACTCTCCCGATATTGACATAAATACCCAGCAGGTTTCAGGGGCATTTATTTTAAGCAGCCCTGCCGAAATAGCCCTCCCTTTGCGGTGGATTGCCCTTTCGTCAGAGTCCATCAATGTTGATTTTGCGGCGTCTTCCGGAGTCCATTCGGGAGAAGATGTGGTAAAATTTTTATTGGCCGGAGCCTCTGCCGTTCAGGTAGCCTCGGTAATTTACAAAAAGGGAAACTCCGTAGTGACTGAAATGAACGCCTTTGTGCTTGATTGGATGAAAACGCATCAATACAAATTAATCTCCGATTTCAGAGGTAAATTGAGTTACAAATCGTTGAACAATCCGGCTTCGTGGGAACGTACCCAATTCATGCGCGAATTCCGGAATTTCCTTAAATAATTGCCTATTTTCGCACCATCTATCACAGCTGGCATGGATAAAGCGATTTATTTTGAAAAATACCGGGCATTAAGGAATGAAATTGATGATACCTGCGATAGGTTATCAAAAATGCATGTTGGAAAGATGCAGTGCCGACAAGGTTGCGATTCCTGTTGCGAGAAATTCAGTGTTTTTCCATTGGAATTCGAGGCCATTAAAGAAGTCATTCAATCGGATGGTACGTTCCAAGTTCCCCAACAGCGAAACTTTGAAAAGTTCCGTAAATCGTGTTTGTTTTTAAAAGATGGTTCTTGTAGCATGTATGAACATCGCCCGATAATTTGCCGCACCCAGGGTTTTCCGTTATTGTATCAGAGCGGAGATGGAACTGCTTACGAACTTTCGGTTTGCCGGCTGAATTTTAAAGAAATTAATGTAGATACCTTCCATGATGGGAATGCGTTGTTTATGCCCCCGTTTAACAGTCGGCTCTATTTGTTGAATCAGGAGTTTGTTAAGAAATTCTATCCCAAACAATTTAAACCCAATACCCGGATCGGCCTTTCAGAATTAATTTGAAGCAATTGTTTCTATTTTGATCGAAACACCCTCAAATAATACACCATACTCACTAACCCGGTGATCAAGAAAAGGATTCCAGCCAGAACCAGTGCAGTGGTTAAACTGTAAGCATCGTTTACATACCCCAAAAAGGGTCCGACCAAAGCAAACAACAACCGGATGATAAAGTTACGGATAGAAAGCACCGTAGCCCTAAATTCTGAAGGTGTAAGCTGATTGATGTAATCTTTCAGGGTAGGAGTGGCAAAACCGCGCACCAGGTAAAAGGCAAACAAATATGTTATTCCCCAGATGCTGCGCGATTGCGCAACCATTAGATAGCCTCCGGAAATAAAAAGGGTTATCAACCAGATGGTAGTTACCCGGCCCATCCATTTTTCCATCCGGTAGGCATAAAGTGAGGTAATTCCCGCGGATAAATTGAGAGCGGTCCATAATATTCCGTACCAGTAAATGGGTACATCTACCTGTTTAAAATAGGGTTGGACGAACCAGGCCATGGTTAACGTGCTGGTTCCAATGATGGAAGAATACAAAATATTAAAGCGCAGTTCTTTATGGTCGTACAACGTGTAGCGGGTAATTTGTAAAATGTGACGGAACCGGGCTTCTTTCATCTGATTATGTATGGCTGGTTCAACCAGTGTAAAAGCTGCCGGTATGGCCATAAATGCCACTCCTGCCTGGAAATAATAGGGCATCCGTAAGCTGTAGGTAGCCAGAAAACCTCCGGCAATTCCTGCCAAAGCTTCGGCAAAATTTCCAAGAGAAGTAACTCTTCCTTCCAGTTTCAGATAGTCTTTTTCCCGTTTCTGGTAAAGCAACGAATCATACAACAAGGCGGAATCGGCGCCACTTATTAAGCTTTGCCCAAACCCAAGGATGATTTCGGCAAGTAAAAAACCGATAAACCCAAACGAGAAGCTGTAAACAAGGTACCCTAAGAACCCTAGCAGGCTTCCAATAAGCAGGGTCTTTTTCCGCCCAAAAACATCGGCAATATAGCCCGATGGGATTTCCAGAGCAACAATAGCCACAGAGTAGATTCCCTGTAGAAGCAAAATTTCAAATTGCTCAAGGCCATTATCGTTGTAAAACAAAACGGCAATGGGCATTACCAACATAAACCATTTGGCAACCTTGATAATATAAAGTTTATAGACATTTAATGGCATAATCCATTGTCAACAATGAGATTGCGAAAATAGCAAAATATCCCAGCCTGTTTGTATCGGTTGAGGAAATCCGGTGAACCAATTTTCAACGGATTATATTCCGTTTCATCCGATTTTGTAATTATATTGTGAACGTTTATTGAGTCTTTTCAAGACTTTGTTTATTTTAAAAATTTCATTCAATTTGAAATGGAATCTTTGCCGAATAATTCTGCACTTTTAGAAATCTTTTAAAACCTGGAATCATGAAGAGGAAGTTAATTTTATCAATTTGCATCTTAGGAATATCACTTTCAATAGTTGCTCAAACCAAAGGAACCTTAGAGGTTTCGACCACCACCAGTTCAACAGGTGGAAATTTTGCACCAAAACATATAACTGCCATTTGGGTGGAAACGGCATCGGGTACTTTTGTCAAAACTCTTTTAGCCTATGCCGACAAGCGGATAACTCATTTAAATACATGGGAAACCAGTACCTCGGATGCAGGAAGTATGTATAACCGCGTGGATGCCGTTACCGGTGCCACCCGGACAAGCCATGGGATAAAATCCTGTACTTGGAATGGAACGGATGTAAGTGGGACTGTTGTTGAAGATGGTGCTTATTTATTGAAGATGGAACTGACCGACAAGAACTCTACAGGAAATATCAGTAGTTTCAGCTTTGCCAAAGGGACCGCGGGCTTTTTGTCAACACCTCAGGATCAGCCCAGTTTTTCGGCCACTTCTATTAAATGGACTCCCGAGGCTACTTCTGGTGTGGCTGACCAATCGGCCAATCAACTGATTATTTATCCAAACCCCACAACGGGTTTGATACAAATTTCGGGAAGCCAAATCCAATCTATCGAGATTTTAGATTTGTTAGGGAAACGGGTTTATTCAGGAACGGGAACTTCCGTTGACCTTTCAGATCAACCCAAAGGGATTTACATGGTTATTGCCAACTTTTCTACAGAAGAATCTTTGGTTAAAAAGGTAATACTTAAATAATCTGGCATTCCTTGGATTTCTTTTTGTACCTGGAATTAAGCCTATTAGGATTAATAAGTTGATTTTTTAATAAGTCCTCATTTTTGTTACTAAAATTTCACGGCGGTATTTTGAAAGAGGCAAATCAATGCCTTTAATAGTGACTTTATCCTGCGAGAATCTCTCAAGGAACTTTAAGTTAACCATATACGACTTATGGGTTTGGAAAAAATCCTGCTCAGGAAGGTATTGTTGCATGCTTTTAAACGTGCTTCGAATAATATGTTTGTTATCCCCAAGCACATATAAAGTCAGGTAATTGCCGCCTATAGAATTGATGTAAACAATCTCTTCAAGTTTGATTTTAATAAATGAGGTGCCATCTTTTTCCTTCACAAATAGGCAATCTTTTAAAAATAATTCTTCGCCAAGGTCAGATGTTTCTAACGGAGAACTGTTTAATACCTCTCTGGATCGTTTTGATGCATTTGAAAGTGCTATTTCAATAGATGTAAAAAGACTTTCCGGTTTGAAAGGCTTTAGCAGGTAGGCATCGGGCTGAGTTTCTTTGGCCCGGGCAACAGTGTTTTTATCAGAATGGCTTGTCAGGTAAATAAATGGAATTTCTGCTTCTTCGTGAAGGAACTTTCCCAATTCAATGCCATCTTTATTTCCAGCTATATTTATATCTACCATAACGAGATCGGGTAAATCGTCCATGATGCATTCAATGGCCTCCATGTAACTCACAGCCTGGCCGGTCACTTCATATCCCAGATGTATCAATTGCATACGAATATCCTCTGCAATCAGAAGCTCGTCTTCAACGATTAGAATTTTAAGCATACACTATTCCGTGACTAAGTTATTTCAGTAAAGCAAATCTAACAAAAAGAATTGAAAATTTATATCTTCATTGGCTTAAGTGTTTTTTATGAGAATAAATTTAAGTTAATTAATCAGCTCCGATGAGTTCGTTCTTCGTCCTCGGTTGGCCTTGCGAAACTTTCATGTGAGAGTGCCGTTGTTTCTATTTTTTATTTATGACCTTTTGTGCTGCCACCTTTAAAATAGTTCCAGTAACATAAAAGTTTCTTCTGGAAAGTTTTTAATCTTCGGGAAGCAAAACTTACCCGAAATCCACTATGCTGTTTTATAACAGTATCTGTATTTATAAGAGTTGAGCGATATCTAAACTGGTGGAGATTCATTCCCTCATTAACAATTCAATAACAACAACTGATTATCAAAATCCATAGTTTTGCAGAGTGAAAGATGGAATGACGAAGCTACTAAAACATATTGTCTTATTTGGGGTTACAATTATTTTATTGACTGAAACCATTGGTGTCCACTTAATGTACCACCATTGTGATGTCAGCAATAGCAATTCTGTACGGTTAGCATTGAATACTGAAGTTCCGGATGCTACATGTGGGTTCTGCCAGCCGGCCGAATCCCGTCACAGTTGTTGCCAAGTGGAGCCCGTTCAAAAACCGATGGACGGGAAATGCTGCCATACCAATGCCGTTTACCTTAAAGTAGCTGAAAATTTCCTGGTATCTTCGTTTGCTTTTTCGCATGAACCCCTGCAATTTCAGCTTTTTGATTTTCAAACAAGTCCATTAGTCATTTCAGAACCAACAACTTCTGTTCAAATAACTCTGGTAAATCCACCTCCCAAACCACTGTGGGGTCATGAGTTACTACAATTTTACTGCACTTTTAAAATAGGACATTGCTAATCCTGTTTTGAGGTTTTTTTTTATTGGAAACCGGTTTCTTTTCAAGAATTAGAGATGAATTCTCAATAGAACATCCTCAAAAACAAGGTCGAAGTTTTTTAAATGTCTTATTTTAAATAATTTATATGAAATATATCGTTTTTACAGGATGGTTTATATTACAATCCATCACCCTTAGTGCCATCCAATACATCGGTAAGGTATTCGAAAAACAAGGAGAGCGAGCCATTCCACTGGTGGGGGTAAATGTTTACTGGGCTGGTACTTCAATTGGAACCAGTACCAATGCCCAAGGGAAATTCTCCATCGAACAACCAAATCCTTCCATAGATATTCTGGTTTTTAGTTTTGTGGGCTATCAAACCGATTCCGTGAAGGTTTCATCGACTACCCGTTTGGAAATAAACCTCAAGCCGGGGAAAGAATTGGAAGAAGTGAACGTGGTGGAACGGATCCGGGCTACACAAATCTCAAAAATTAATCCCATCCTGGTCCAACAGATCGGGAATAAAGAACTAAACCGTTTTGCCTGTTGCAACCTATCGGAGAGTTTTGAAAGCAACGCTTCGGTAGATGTGGCCTATACAGATGCAGTTTCAGGAGTAAAGCAGATTAAAATGCTGGGGCTTTCGGGGACTTATTCGCAGATGCTTCTGGAAAACATGCCCATTTTACGGGGTGCCGAAGGGGCTTTTGGCCTGGAATACATCCCCGGGACCTGGATGCAATCTATAGCTGTATCAAAAGGTGCGGCATCGGTAAAAAATGGGTACGAATCTATTACCGGGCAAATAAATATTCAATTCAAGGAACCCGGTGGGCTTGAAAAGCTTCATTTCTATGCCTATGGAAACCAGGATGGAAAGTTGGAGGCCAATACAGGGTTTAGCCAACCTATTGATTCTTTTTGGAACACCTCTTTGTTGGTTCATGTGGGCGGAAATTTTAGGGAATTGGATATGAACCATGATGGTTTTTTAGACAAACCCAAAGGGCAGCAAATAAATATGTTGGACCGGTGGGAATTTAAAAAGAACCACCTTTCGTGGAAAGCAGGAGTGGGATATCTTTACGATGAACGACTTGGAGGACAGGTAAATTATGACCATCAAAAACCGCAAAGCGAACAAAGTGCGTATGGGATTGACATCAACAATCACCGGATTCAGACATTTTCGAAGCTTGGAGTACTTTTTGATCGGCCAAAGACCAGTTTAGGGATTATCATTACTTATTCACTTTTCGATAGGAATTCGCAGTACGGGCTGAACCAATACGATGTAAAGCAGCATAATGGTTATATTAATTTGATTTATGAATCGTATTTAAGCACCACTGCACATGTATTTAGTACCGGAATAAGCGGTGTTTTTGATGCCAATGATGCCACCTATAATCAAATGGATATTGGTTTTCGGGAATGGGTTCCGGGAGTGTTCTTTGAATACAATTACCTCCCCTCGGAGCACCTGTCGGTTTTAGCTGGTTTGCGTTACGATTACAGTTCGTTGCACGGAGGTTTTGCCACACCCAGGATTCATGCCAAATATCACTTCCCAGCTTATGTTACTTTAAGGGGATCAGTTGGAAAAGGTTACCGGACCGCGAATGCCTTGGCTGAAAATTCAAATATTCTGGCAAGCTCGCGGATGGTTTTTTTCGAAAACAACAACATCCGTGAAGAAGCTTGGAATTTTGGTTTGAGCATGGTTAACGAAATCCCTTTAGGGGCAGATGATTTGGTTTGGGCTCTTGATTTCTTCCGGACCGATTTTAAAAAACAATTATTGGTCGATTGGGATCAAACAGCCCGCGAAGTTCATTTCTATAACTCTGAAAAAGCTTCTTTCTCCAATAGTTTTCAAACAGAATTGAGCTATACTTTGTTCGGACGGTTAGATGTAACAGCAGCCTGGCGTTACAATATGGTAAAAGCTACATTTCAGGATCAGTTGCGTCAGGTACCCTTCCGTAGCAACCACAAAGGGTTGTTTAGTGCATCGTACCGTACACGGATGGAGAAATGGCAATTTGATACCAACCTGCAATTTTACGGTTTACAACGGATTCCCTCCACGGAGGAAAACCTGACAGAAAATCAACGGCCGGCTCAATCGGAATCCTACCTGGTGCTTATGGCTCAGGTAACCAAAAATTACCGCTTCTGGAGCTTTTATGTGGGGACCGAAAACCTGACCAATTTTACTATGCATCATCCGGTTATTGATGCCCAAAATCCCTTTGGAGACCAATTTGATGCCTCCATGGTTTGGGGACCCGTCTATGGGCAGATGTTTTACGCGGGTGTAAAATGGATTTTAGAAAAACGCGAGAAAAAACAATAACTCAAAATTCAAAAAAACACAACTATGAAAAATACCATAATGTTATCGCTCCTGATTGTTTTCGTTGCAATTAACGGAACCAAGGTTATGGCACAAGAGAAACAGGACGAACAAAAGGTGACTTTTACGGTGAACATGACCTGCAACCATTGCAAGTTGTTGATTATGAAAAATATCCCTTATGAAAAGGGGGTAAAAGATGTCTCTGTAGATTTAGATAAAAAAGAGGTGACCATCCTATTTAAGAAAAATAAAATCACTACGGATCAGTTGATTAAAGCGTTTGAAAAAATTGGTTATACAGCTGTGTTAAAGGAATCTAAAATGTAAAAAGTTTCGAGAAGATTTTGAGTGTTACTTAAAAAAACATTTGAGGATGCTACCGGAGATAGAAATAGAATGTATTTTCCACCTTTCCAAAGTTTTATTTTCAATGCTGACCGATAAAAATAATTTTTAAACCTTAGTAGCATAAGATATAACAATATGAGTAAACCTTATTAATAAAATCAAAAATAAGGTAATTTGGTATTTAATTGAATGAAACCCTCATCCAGGTTAGTGCATAAAAGGGTATGAAAAAAACATGAGAGTCCCACGGTAATTGAAAGTACAGTTTTATATCCGATTGGCATATTGCATTGATAAACAAACGTATAACCTAATTTTATTCTAGTGTAACTAATATGCAGAAAGCATAAACAAAATCATTAAGTGATGATTTCTATTAAGATTTGTTTTGTCTCATATCTAAAAGTCTGTCAATCTATTGTCAGTCAATAATTGAAGTTGCGATATCTTCTGCCCCGGCAATATTTTTCAATAACCAAACGGCGTAGTTCATTGCTTCTTCCACGGCAGTTAACCCGTTGTAACCATTGATATTCATCAATAAATGGGTTGTTTCTAAGCGGATAGCCGTTCGTACTTCATCGCTGGTGGGTGTGCCAAAAGCCCCATTCTGGTCGCGCAATACGGGTAGGTTGTGAATATTCAATGTTCCTTTCCCTATTCCTTCATAAGGCTCATTTTCCCGTCCAATAGAAGCTTCAACTACACCTTCGATACAGTCGGCATCGAACCCACCGATAGAAAACCCTGTTTTTAACGAAACCAAATTGATTAAATCTACCAATGTGTTGATTTGATATAAATCCTGACCTTTCACAATGCGGCGCATCAAAGCTTCGGCACTGGGCCGGTAGCGGCTGGGTTCTTTACCACAAGCAGCATAAACCTTGCGTGTGGCAGCAATCTGTGGCTGATCTTTAATGGCTTCAAAAGTCAACTGCTTTCGCACCTCAAGGGTTACCTTTTCAATTTCCTGCCAAAGTTCTTTATTCTTTGGTGTGTTGGCAACACGGCACTGAATCACTCCCAGAACCATGCCTGGAGCCCGTTGCTTTAGTTCTTCTGAAATTGAGATTTTAATTGGGTTCATCGGTAGTTATCTTTGCATCAAAAATACATAATAGAAGTATGAATCTACTGCCCTGCTCATTAAAATTGCTCCTAAAATCCGCAAGTCGTAGGAAACCGTTGAAAGTCACGGGGTGACTCAATTTGATACAAAAAAGGCAAACAATTGTGTTCAATTAGTCACCCCGTGACTTGCAGAAAAAAGGTTACTACAAATGCTCTTTAAAAGAGCTCCATCCTTCGGTCCAGTTATAGGTACCAAAAGCTCCTTTATAATTCGTAACCTCAAACCAATCGTTGGAATGGGTAAATAAATCGGCACCGGTGGACTCCGTTGGAAGATAATTGAAGCCCTCCTGAGCTGTAATACCCACATCCTTCAATTGGTTATTCCCCAACTCAAAGTAAGCAGCCCAGTTTTGGGTAGTTTCACCGCTCATCCCCAACCCATTTAACTTAAAGATGCTGTCTGCCTCGTTGAACCCCACCTGGTAAAACAGATTGTTTTCAATCTTCAGTTTTCCGGTAAGCCATTGGGCATAACAATCGGTAGAAGCATTTGAATATTCAATGGTGGCTCCGATTTGCTGCTCCACAAATATCGAATTCACAATGATACCGCCTGCAAACCGGTTCAATGAAATCACTTTTCCGGCAGTAGTGTCCGGATTCCCAATCATGGTAAGGTTCGAAAGGTAAGGAACGGAATAAGGTTTTTGATACACCGGATCCGAGGCCCCACTGCCTTCAACCAGATTGCCTGTGCTACCGGCAGCCTGAACAGCAAAAACAAACTGCATTTGCCCTTGATAACCCAAATCGTAATCAATGGCATCGTCATCGGAATGAAAACTGATGATATTTTTCAGGTTTACTGTACCGCCAAAAATCTCTATGCCATCGTCGGCACTGTTGATAATCTCAATGTTCTCAATTTTTGTGGAGCTCCCTACCCCACCTAAAGTCAATCCGTTTATTTCATTGTCATGATACAATGTTGAACCCGCGTAACGAATCGAGGCAAACGACAATTCTCCGCTGTTATCATCCACCTGCGAACCGCCATATTCGCCCCGGGGTTCACTGGCAGGTATTCCCTCAATAAAATCCCTTCCGGTATCGGTGTTCAATGGAGCCCGGCCAAGAATCAAAATCCCTCCCCACAGACCGGTGGCATCCTTAGCAACCGAACCATTCAAATCATCGGCCTCGGCAGTAAAAACAATGGGTGCATCTTTGGTCCCATTGGCAATTATTTTACCCCCACGGGCAACAATTAATGCACTGGCTGTGGCTCCCTGTCCGCTTTTAAAGCGGATAACCGTTCCTGGTTCTATGGTGAGTACCTGCCCGTCATTCACAAATACAAACCCTTCCAAAACCAGGTTCATCTCTTTGGTCCAGGTTACCGTTCCGGTTCCTTCCCCCTTGTCGGTAATCACTTCGGAACCATCGGGTAATTCAAAGTTGCTTTTCCGGCAACTTCCCAACATAAGAAGAATGAGCAACATCGAACCATAAAATACTCTGTGTTTCATATCCTTCTTATTAAAAGTTAAATTGAAGATTTACATACACGTAATGCAAATCGGTACCATTTTCGGCATAAGCTATCTTATCCTGGTAATTGATGGCGATTTGTGCATTTTTTATAGGAGTATATTCAATGCCTGAGATGACAGAACTTCCATCGTTGCTCAGATTCCAGGGATTTATTTCACCCTCCAGGATATTTGAGAACAAGTGATCATACCGCCCAAAGAACTTGAACTTAGAAGACAACTGATAAGTCCCAAAAAACGAATACCCATACATCCGATGGTTTTCCTTGGCCTTATTGTTCCATTGATGGTTGTACTCACCTCCTAGCGAGAATTTATCGAACTTTACCCCCACGAATCCAGCCAAGTCCGATTGGTTGTATTGGTAGGCAATCCCTGAATCATAATAAAGCCGTAAAGTCAACTGTTTAAAGGGTGTATAGGTTACTCCTATGGAAGTTTTAAAATCCTCGTCGGTCTGAATTTGGTTATAACCTTCACCATTAAGGAACGAAGCATCCAAACTAATTTTATCCGAAAAAACATAGTCAAACAAAACCCCCATATCGGCGCTGGGGCCAAATTTGTTCACATCCTGAAAGCTCTGGTAGATATAGCGATATCCCCAGAATTTTTCTTGGACCTTAAATTGCTGGCAATCCGAAATCCCAACCTGGGTACTGAATTTCCCAATTTTATATTGCACATAGGCATTTTTAAAATAGGCAAACCGCTTTTTCAAAGAATATTCCGAAACATCGTCTGGACTACCGATATCCAATTTGATGTTGGCCGAAAAATGGTCATCGAGCTTGGTTTTATAACCCAAATAAGCTCTTTTCACTTCAAATCCCCGTTCCGTTTCCTCATTTTTCAAATCGGAATGAAAATTGGCGAAGATAACTCCAAACACGTCACCTCTATCGGCCCAGGTTTCTTTTTTTAACTCATTAACTGCTTGCGGTTTCACCTCATTGCATAATAAAACAAAGAAAACGGCAAATAAATAACACCCAATTTTTTCCATAAAAAAAGTTTGTGCAAAAAAACTATTAATAAAAGGTTTCAGATGTTAAATATAAATCATTATAATGTTAACTAAACATTAAATCTATCGATCTATTGTAAATATAAACGTCCCTATTCTTATCCAAAACCTATAAGCTGAACGAAAGCCCTCCCATGAAAGTAATACATGGCATGGGATACCCGTAATTGATGGTATATGACTGATTTAACAGGTTTTCAGCTTTTATATAAAGATTTGTGCTTTCAAGAAATTGATACCCTATTTTTGCATTCAATAATTGATACGATTCCTTTAGTACCCTATTCCCAAGGTTCAGATACAAATCGCTGATTTGTTGAAATGTCAGGTTCGCGTTCCATTTCCCGGGATTATAGGCAATAGTTGCACCCAATTTATGTATGGGTGTTCCAACTACCGCTTTTTCCATATCAATATAAGTGTAATTGGCATTCCAGTACAAAGTTTCTTTTATCCGGTGGCTCAAGCTCAATTCAATTCCAACATTTCTGGCTCCCAATGTGTTTTGAAATTGTTTTGCTCCCATTTCGTTGATTACCGGTTGTATCAATTGTAAACTTTTCATCCAAAATGCGGTGACTTCCATTCGGAGCCTTCTATTTATAAGATATTGTTCCACACCACATTCGGCACTATTCAAATATTCGGGTTTTAACTTATCGTTGGGTAATGGTGGAAACGATTTAATAAACAATTCCCTGATGGTGGGGCTCCGGTAGCCTTTACTATATGAAGCTTTCAACGTAGAATTTTCAAGAATCTGGTAAGTCATCCCTACCGATGGAATCCACTCTTGACCAAAAACCGTATGGTTTTCGAGCCGGAGACTCCCATTAAAAACTAATTTTTGAAACACCTGCTGTTGAATACTCACGTAAGTCCCGATCTCATTTATTGATGTATCAATAATCTGGGAATGGAATTTTAAATTTTCAGCATTCCCGCCATAAATTTTAATATCAATTCCTGCTGTAAGTGTATTTCCTTCAAACAGATGTACATTTTGATACACCATGATGCCCATATTGTAATCCTTGGAAAAATAACCACTGGTAATATCATGAGTTCCAAAATTGTAAAAGAAACGGAACGATCCATCGGTTTTATCAAACTGGTTATTGAGAACCACTGCGCCCATCCCTCTCAAAATATCGAGCGTATCGCCATGTTTAATTACATCCAAAGTATCATAACCAGGATCAGCACCTTTAAACTTTGCCAATGAAAAATCAACCATAGCTTTTAAATGTTTGTTAAAACAGTAACCTGCTTTTATGTACCCGTCTAAAATATTAAAATAGGATGCTTCACGGTGTCCATCGGTTTGGTCATGACTAACTCCTGTAAAAACTTCAAAACCACCGCTTTTAAATCCAATACCTGAAGCCGTTTTCAGTGTATTATACGAACCATATTCCTGCTGCAAATAAGCACTCTTCCCTTGTTTAACTTGCTCTTTGGTAATAATATTGACGACACCGCCCATAGCATTTGAACCATAAAGAGCCGATGCAGGGCCACGGATAACTTCCACTCGCTCAATATTTGCTGAACGGTAAGCATCAGACAACGGGTGCCCCATGATGCCCATGTATTGCGGGTTGCCATTCAACAACACCAATACCTGAGTAGTTGGTGAAGCTCCAATGCCACGGATTGAAATCTGGCCGGCGGAACCATTCGCGACACCAAATCCTGAGACGCCCCGCTCGGTCACAAAAAGCCCGGGGACTTGCTGGCTTAACACCGGCAACACCGACGATTCACTGCTATTTGCAATTTCACTGTTTTTTACCACTGAAAGAGTGTAAGGTACCTGATTCCGGTTTACCGACGCTTTTGTCCCGGTAACTACTACTTCGTCAATAGCAATGGTGTCTGTTACGGCTTTTAATTCATCTTGTGCAAAAGCAGTGGTTTTAACCAGAAAGAGTACGCTCACGGCGAAAAGTAAGTTTGATTTTCTCATGATTTTAGTTTATTCAATGGATGATGCCACCAGATTTCCATGGCGGATTCCTTTTATGGCTAAAAGTTTATTACTGAGTTTGGTCACTTTTTCGGCAGTTCCCCGAACGGCAATGGTTTCTATGCAGTTCTTTTCATCCAGGTGGATGTGCTGGCTCGACAGCACCATGCAATGATATTCGTGTTGAAGGGCTGCCACTTCGGCATGCAGACGTGCAATACGGTGATCGTAAACCAATACAATGGCACCAGTTACCTGTTGGTTCCCTTCAATGCTTTGTTGCGATTTGTGATCGCTTACCAAAAACCGGATAGCCCTACTCCGGTTCGGGAACCGTTGCTTTTCAACTATCTGGTCGAGTTCTGTTAAGAGTTCCTCTTCCAATGAAACCCCAAAACGCTTTAACGACATCGTGTTACTAAATTAAATTTCGTAGCACAAATATAATAAAAGGATGTTCTGGGAAAACCTGAAATTAGAATTTGTAGCAATAATTTGCTATCCATACGATCTGCAATTATCAATAATTTTCAGGAAGAAGGCCGGTGTACCAGTGTTATGTCAACTATAAAAAGTCGGGTAATATTCACCTAGTGACTTTTTGATTATAGCATTATGCCTTATATTCATGCCCGGAGTCACCGGATGAATTGATGCAAACGCATGCTTGACTTGACACTAGGAAAGGTTTTTCTTAATCTGTTCAAAATTCTCCAGATAAAGCTCTTCCACTTTTTTACGGGCCCAGAGGGTTTTACGTAAAAACTTTAAACTCGATTTAATGCTGGGGTCATTCATAAAACAATTGATAGGGATTAGCCTTCCCAACATATCCCAATCAAAATAATCAACCAACTCAGTCACGATGGTTTCGAGTTTTACACCGTGCAAAGGATTGTTTGGCTGGATAGGTTCCATGTGATCATATTTAACATTAAATCGTTATAAACAGTTATTCTAAAATTTGTTTCACTCTGCCTACCAAACCTGACATCAACCGGACCTTGATACCATGTGGATGGTTTGGGGAGTTGGTCAAAACATCTTTCACAGTTCCTTCGGTAAGTTTACCCGAGGATTGATCTTGCTTAAGAACAATAGCCACTTTGATTCCCGGCCTTATTTCCGAACGTTGATTTGGGTTCATCGCTTGCATTTTTTTCGGTTGGCAAGTTAGAATAATTCAACTAAAAGCCAATAATAAACCGCACCCTACTAAATCCAAAACCATTCAGTTATACGGCTTTTGTTGAAGAAGATAAAAATAAAAGACGTAACTATTCTCTCTCCTTCCCCGTATGACTTTCCAATTTAGGGAGAAAGCAAATCTAATGGCTGTGGTTGATTTTGGAAAATGTCATTTCTTGTTTAATTTTGATACTATCCAATAGCAAATAACAAGTGATCAGATATGAAAAATCTTAATGTCAATACAAGAATATTATTAGCAATTACCATAAACGGACTAATTACATTGATCCTGATACTTATTATTTTGTTTTACAAAAATAAACAGGAAAAACTAATGACTACCCTGATGCAGGAGCAATTTAAAAACGAAATGATTACGTTACTTAATTTGAAACAAGAAACATATAAAGAAGTAGTCTACGATTATACGTATTGGGATGAATTTGTAGTCAATGTCAAGAATGGGGATGAAGAATGGTACCAAAGTAATATATCTTCAATAATAGGGTCTTTCCATGCCAATTATGTTTGTGTGTATGATACCTCATTTAATATATTGTATGAGGATGGCAGCTCAGATTTTCGGTCAAGAAACTTTATTGCTTCAGAGGTGCTGATGGCTTTAAAAGAAAAAAAATTTGTTGACTGCTTTCTGGCGCTTCCTGAAGGAACCATAGCTCTCAATGGGGCTTCGATTCATCCAACCTCGGATCCAACCCATACAAAAACCCAGCCTGTGGGATATCTTTTTGTAGCAAGGCTTTGGGGAGATACTTTTATTGATAAGCTATCGCACATAAGCGGAGCAAACATTCAGATATTACCGCCCAATGGTTCCATAATTGAGACATATCCAAATTACATAACAGTTATACATCCTTTAAGATCCTGGAATGGATACCCTGTCTCACAATTGCTTTTTTCAAAAGAATCCAGAACTATTTCTGTATTTAGGCAAATGTCGTTGGTTATCTTTATTACCCTCATGCTTTCCATTATCATCACCTGGCTTTTACTCTACTTTATTACAAAACATTGGGTCCGCAAACCCTTGAAACTGGTTTCAGAACTGCTCATCACCGAAAAACCTGAACTTATTCCCGAGTTATTAAGAGCTCCCGGTGAGTTTAAACTTATTGGGAATTTATTCAAATTGTTGTTCAAGCAAAACAGAGATCTCCAGGAAGCCAAAGAAAAGGCCGAAGAAAATGAAAAGTTAAAGACTACTTTTTTGGCCAATATGGCCCACGAGATAAGAACCCCTATGAACGGTATTTTGGGTTTTTCAGAATTGTTGAAAAATAGGAATCTTTCAAAACAAAAACAGGAAGAATTCTTAAATATTATTGAAGACAGTGGCAATAAATTACTTTACATCATTAATAACCTGATTGACATTTCAAAAATTGAAGCCGGCCAAATGAAGGTTAATACCGTGAAAACTAACATAAACGAAATTATTGATTACATCTACTATTTTTTTGGCCCCGAAACCGAAAAGTATAAAATGCAACTTATCTGTTCAAAAGGATTGGCAGATAACCAAGCCATTGTTGATACTGACCATGATAAAGTAAATGCTGTACTTATTAACCTGGTAAATAATGCCATCAAATATTCCCAAAGAGGTACTATCACCTTTGGGTATCAGAAAAAAAATGGTTTTATTGAGTTCTTTGTCAAAGATGAAGGACAGGGAATTGAAAAAAACATGCAAGAATCAATTTTTGAAAGATTCATTCAAGTAGAGAAATCTATCTTTAAAGCCAACGAGGGTTCCGGACTGGGTTTAACGATAAGTAAGTCCTATGTTGAAATGCTGGGTGGCAAAATATGGGTAGAATCAGAACCAGGCAAAGGATCCCAATTTTTCTTTAGTATCCCTTGCCAGTCCTGATAACCAATAATTTTACAAGTTCAGTTCAAAAATAAGTTCATCACAAGGAATTTAGGTAAAAACATTCCTACCAAAACACCAATAATAAAAACGGGTATCACCTTTTTATGGGGCAAATTAGCTGACAACTTGAATCCATTGTATATCCAGACTCCGCTCCAAACGGTTAAGGTTACCGTGACTAAACCAATGGCTATTACCATTAACAAATCATCAATAGGAAAAACATCCCATTCAATATTTTTAGGATCTGCTCCCATTAAGGTAGCCGTAAAGCGTTCAATACTTTTTGAAAAACCCAACAAACTGGCTGGAACAAGTGGTAGAAAAGCAAAAGCTTGTGTCCCAAAAATATCAATCAACCGCACCTTTGAACTACTCAGGATTAATCCGAAAACCGAGAACCAGATACCTAAAAAAAGCACATCCACAAAAGGCCATAAAAGATGAATGAAAATAGTGGATTCCAGGCCACTGTGAATGTTTAAAACGCCATCGAAATGGGTATGCGAATAAAAACCGATAAACCCGGCAACTATCATGCCTGCCAATCCTATAGCCAAGGCTTGGAGTCCGGCTATTTTAGTGAAAGGATTAAAGATTAAATTACTTTTCATTCTCTATTGTTTTTAAATTGTTAATAATCTCATCAAGACGGTTCCGAACCGTTGGATAACTCAGCGACAAGGCTTTTGACATCTCTTTAAGGCTCCCGCTGTTCTTTACAAATTCAATAATGAACTGTTGGGTATCTTCGGGTAGAGCAGCCAGCAAAGGAAGCTTAAAATCACCTTCCACTTTGGTCTGGCAATTCCCACATTGCAATGTCTTCACTTGCAATTTGTTTTGGCAGCTTGGGCAACTAATAGGTAATTTCATATTTCATTTTATTTAGTAATTGCAAATTAAATACAAATATAATATAATTATTATTAATATATATATTAATTTTATTTATTTTTAATTTAATATTATTTATAAATCATTTATGAAGCCGAAAATTTGTATGTTCAACATTTCAAAAGCAATGCTATTTTTGCATCACTAAATATTCTTTTATGCGAAAAATTATCAATCCCTGGCAAGGGGCAAACATTTACCATTGTTTTGGTTGCGATTCGGAAAATCCATTAGGTCTAAGAATGCAATTTGTCGAAGAGGGTGACCATATTGCCTGCTATTGGAATCCTGGCACCCACTTTCAAGGTTATGTGAATACTCTTCATGGAGGAATCCATGCTACGCTCCACGACGAACTCGCCAGTTGGGTTGTTTACACCAAAGGTAAAACCGCCGGAATGACCTCCAAAATGGAGATAGCGTATTTAAAACCGGTATCAACCAATGGTGAAGCCATCAAACTTATTGGTTACATAAAAGAGGCAGACAAAAAATCAATAACTGTACATACCCAACTTTTCAACCAACAGAACGAATTAAGTTCACAGGCAATAGTTATTTACCGCATCTTCCAGGAAGAATTGGCCCGGAAAAAACTCTATTATCCAGGACCCGAAGCTTTTTTCGAGAAGTAAATCCCTGCCAATAATTAATGCTTGAAAGCTTTAGAATTTGACAGGTTTTTTGTCTAAAAAAAGCTAATTTTGCGGCTTAATAACTTAACAAAATATATTAAAACCATGTCGTTAAAAGTTGAATTGAGTGATAAAGTTTACTGGTTGGGGTTTAATGACCGTAGAAAACATTTATTTGAGAATCAATGGCCACTTGATAAGGGTGTTACCTACAATGCCTATTTAATTGACGATGAAAAAACCGCGCTGATCGATACCGCCGAGGCCCCATTTTCAGGCGATTTGGTTGCCTGGATAAAGGATTTGCTTGGCGCAAAAAAACTAGATTACCTTATCATTAATCACATGGAGCCTGACCATTCCGGTTCCATTAAAGATGTGGTAACAGCATTTCCTGAAATTACCATTGTAGGAAATCGAAAAACTTTTCCCATTCTTGAAGGATTCTATGGAATCTCGAAAAATATTTATGAAGTAGCTGAGGGTGATATTTTATCATTGGGGAAACACCAATTGCAATTTTTCATGATTCCCATGGTACATTGGCCCGAATCCATGGTCACTTATGATACGACAGATAAAATCATTTTTTCCAACGATGCCTTTGGTAGCTTTGGAACATTAAATGGTGGCGTATTCGACGACGAAATGGACCTTACTTGTTTTAACGAAGAAATCCGTCGTTATTATTCCAATATTGTCGGAAAATATGGCGCACAGGTACAAAAAGCGTTAACCAAACTCGAAACCATTGAAATTAAACTAATTGCCCCATCACATGGCCTTATATGGCGGTCAAAAATACCTTATATAGTAGAAAAATACCACATGTGGAGCAAACACGAGGGTGAAGCAGGAGCCGTTATCGTTTTCGGTTCAATGTATGGAAATACCGAGAAAATGGCTGATTATATCGCCCGTTTCTTGATTGAAGAAGGTGTAAAATTTGTAAAAGTATATGATTCTGCTAAAACACATACATCATACATTATCAACGATATTTGGAAATACAAAGGGGTAGTTCTTGGTAGTTGTGCCTATAATGGCGGTATTTTCCCTCCTATGGCCCATTTATTATCCGATTTAGAACACTACGGGCTTCGCGAAAGATATTTAAGTGTTTTTGGCTCCTCAAGCTGGGGAGGTGGCGGTGTACGTGCTATCAACAAATTTGCCGAAAATATTAAATGGGAGTTGGTTGGCGATCAGGTTGAAGCCCGTTGTGCCCCAAATGAGTCGGACATCGACCGTTGCCGTTCCATTGCAAAAGCCATGTCCTTAAAACTTAAAGCACTGGAATAACTGCACCCGGCATATAACTTAAATGAATGAAATGCAATGGAAGGATTGGAACTTAACGCATTAAAAATATCAGGTAACTCGTACCGACCTGAAGTGGATTTCAATCCGCAAACCGGTGATTTAATAATAAGTGGACGTTCAATTCTTGAAAATTCACCTAAGTTTTATGATCCTATCATGGATTGGTTTAAAGCCTATGCCCATCGTCCTGCTGAAAAAACCCGGTTCCATATCAAATTAGATTATTTTAATACCAGTTCCTCCAAATCACTCCTAAATATAATCGAAATCTTAGACGAAATGCACCAATCGGGGAAACATATCGAGATACTTTGGTATTACTCCGATGAAGATATGGAAGAATTGGGGGAAGATTATAGCCACATGATTGATATCCCATTCAGTTTTTTAAAATTGAATTAGCATACGGTTTTAATCCCCAAAATGGTAATTCAATTTTACCTCACGAATACATAAGGAAATGTCCCAATTAAACCAACAAACACTTTTCTGAGAAATAATTTTAGGTGTAATGTTTTGGAGTTTGTTAAAGAAATGTTAATTTTGACCATCGACAGTTTCTGTCGTCATGGTTTTAAGGGTTAATAACATGCGGGAGGTAAAATCTCCCGTTTTTTTTGCCTTTCTTGATATTTTTTAACAGTCAATCACCTTTAAAGTAAATCCAGGATTTGTTCCATCTTCATTCCTCTGGATCCTTTTAAAAGAATCTGTTTCCCTTCCAAGGGATGCTGTTTTAAAAAATCAGCTAATTCTATTGTGGTTGAAAAAAAACGAAATTTATCATTCTCGTGATACTGCATAAAGGAGGGACCAACCAGATAAACATCTTTCGCATTTAACTCAACAAGCTGACCAACTACCACTCCATGCTCACGTCCAGAAGCATCACCTAATTCCAGCATCTCTCCAAGCATAACTACCTTATTCGGAAATTCTAGTCTGAAAAAGTTTTCTAAAGCTACTTTCACACTCGACGGGTTTGCATTGTAATTATCCAGGAGAATTGTGTTCTTCGGTGTTTCAAATAACTGACTACGATTATTTTGTGGGGTATAAGCTTCAATAGCCTGACTAATATCATTAGCTGGCACCCCAAAATAATTTCCGATACAAACCGCCGCCAAAGCATTCTCAAAATTATAATCACCTACAAGTTTAGTTTTAACTAAATGGCTATATATCTCCCAGTTCCGGTCTTCGTTTTCATCGGCCACATCGTCAGATGAAATCCACCGAAAGCTCATAAAAATGTCGTTCTTTTCCAACTTTCCCTGACAATGTGTAAATTCTTTAGTCCCATAATAGAAAACACTATGTGGAGGGTTCATCTCATCGAGTATTTCATTATCATAATTGATAAAAGCTGTCCCATCATTTTCATAAAGATACCTGTACAATTCACCCTTGGCTTTTTTTACTCCTTCGAATGAACCAAACCCTTCCAAATGTGCTTTACCCACATTGGTAATGATTCCAAAATCTGGCGCAGCTATTTTGCATAATTCAGCAATCTCCCCCAAATGATTTGCCCCCATTTCAACAATCCCAAACTCATCGTCCTTAGTCATCTGCAATAAAGTTAAAGGGACACCGATATGGTTATTCAGATTTCCTTTCGTATAAGTAACTTTATGTCTTTTCGACATGACCGCAGCTATCAATTCTTTAGTGGTGGTTTTGCCATTGGTCCCGGTAATGGCAATGATAGGCAATCCCAATCTCTTCCGGTGGAATGCTGCTAATTTTTGGAGTTTTTCAAGCACATTGTCAACCAATATGAATCTATCACCTTTTACACATGAAGGATCATCAACCACTGCATAAGCACATACCTCCAGAGCCTGTAAAGCAAATTGGTTAGCATCGAACTTTTCACCTTTGAGAGCAAAAAAAATGGAACCGGGAACTAGAGCACGGCTATCGGTAGATATTTTGGGATTCTTTAAAAATATCTTGTAAAGTTCGTGGGTATTCATGGACATGTGTATAAATTATATAAAAAAGGCCCCATAATCGGGGCCTAACTATATTATCTGTTATATTAATTTCCTTTTGAACCTCCAACACGAATCATGGCACAACGGAAACCTAGGTCATCCTGGCTTAAATTCTCATTCAAATACCTGCGTGTTCCGGCACCTAACCAATAAGTCCGGTCTCTCCAGGATCCACCTTTATAAACCCGGGAATGGTCACTCACCAGAGATGTCATCATTGGGTCGTTGCGATCTTTTCCTGTTTTGTACATCCTTTTTGAACCTCTTTCACGGGAAGCATCTTCATTATCATAATCAATGCTTGATGCAAAATCACCATCCAAGTAGTTGATATTATCGGCCTGAAGGTAATTTCTACGATCAATGGCTTCTTCTTCAGTAATCTCGCGGTAACGCAATCTACCTAAGCTATCCTTTTCAGCTATATTTCCTTCTTCGTCTTTAACCAAAGTTTCAAAAACATTACCACGGAATGGGCGGAACTCATCTACATCTTGAGCAGACAAGGGGCGATAAACATCCATAACCCATTCATTTACGTTACCTGCCATGCAATACAGACCAAAATCATTCGGCCAAAAAGAATGAACAGGAGCGGTAATATCTGCATTATCGTTTAGTGCACCTGCAACCCCCATCATATCACCACGTCCACGTACATTGTTTGCCATGATTTTCCCTTTATTGGCAGCGTTTGGGTTACGTAAACCATCGCCATTCCAGGGATAGATCCGACGTTGATAAACCCTTTCGTCAACAGAGGTCCCGATAAGAGCTAAAGCAGCATATTCCCATTCAGCCTCGGTGGGTAGTCGGTATTTTGGTAAAAGAATTCCATCTTCCATCCGGACTTTACGGAAATCTTTGTTGGGATCAAGGTCTTCCATTTCCTGACCAACTGCACCTTCATACTGGTGTGCCAAGTAAGCGTCGGTATTAAAGTTTTGATCACCTTGTTGATTTGGATCGGGGAGAAGAATCCCTTTAGCAATAAGCATATCTTCATTTACCCGGTCGGTACGCCATGCACAAAAGTCATTTGCCTGTAACCAATTTACTCCAACTACTGGATATTCTCCATAAGCAGGGTGGCGGAAATAATATTCAACCATGGGTTCGTTGTAGGCCAATTTCCTGCGCCAAACCAAAGTATCAGGTAAGGCATTTTTGTAAACCTCGGGATAGTCAATGAACACACGGCTTATCCAGTATAAATATTCCCGGTAATCAACATTTTTTACCTCAGTTTCGTCCATATAAAACGATGAAACGGTAACTGTCCTTGGAATGTTGTTCCAATCATAGGTGATGTCTTGTTCAACACGGCCCATGGTAAAAGAACCTCCTTCGATGAATACCAGGCCTGGCCCTGTTTCTTGTTCAAAAAAGTCACCATAGTATTCAAAGCCTCCATTGTCGGGATTATTGTATTCCCACCCTGTTGTCTGTGAAACCTGTTTTGAACAAGAAGAAGAAAACAACAACAGGATTGAGAAACCAGTAAAAACACTTAATACTTTCAATTTCATAATTTTATACTTTTTATGCAATGTGTTACGAGATACAAATATAATTAAAAACTTTAATTATGTTCCATCTACAATAAAAAAGTCGGACACGTCAATGCCTTTAATTTCTTTCGTGAGCGGGTTTCGAACAATACAACAAATGAAATTTCATGCGATCCAAGTGGTTTAATTGTTTTTTTCCCCAGGTTCATGTCGTAGCTATACGCAAATCTCCAGTTTTGGTTTCTAAATCCAATCATAAATATTGCTGCATCCAAATGTAAATGAAAATCATTCCTTATCCAGATTCCTGAAATAAGGTTGTCATACTGAAACGAACTTCCCCAGCAAATATTTTGTTGGTACCCTTGGGTTTGTATTAATAAGTTTGGCGATACAATCCGGATCTGGTTCATTAATCGTTCCGGTAAATGATGTATGTAGCCTGCAAACAAGGTAAACTTTCTGTTTAGTTGTTCTTCGGCAGACTTTGTGGTTCCTTGGTAGGGCTTCAGCAAATGATCTGCTGAAAAACCTGCATAATAATCCTTGTAAAATGCGGTGGAGCCCAATGCAAAATCAGGAAATATTTTACTAAACCCTTTGATTATAGTTTCTGAACCATCGGCAAAATTAAGATCAGTCAGATATTTCTGAACTACTCCGGCCTGAAATGCAAAACTGACAAATAAACGGGGCAATGGCTTAAACTTATAAGAATAAATCAAATCTAATGAGGGCTCAATAAAAATTCCGGTAATATCGTTGGCAGCAATAATGCCAAAACCACTGTTATATTTCTTTATAGGCATATCGTAAGAAACCCCAAATGACTGAAAATTTGCTCCAGATCGCGGCCATTGGTTCCGATAAAAAAGATTTATCCGGCTTTCATTTCTGCTACCTGCAAATGCGGGATTTAGATGAACCAGGTTCGAATAATATTGCGAATAAGGTGCATCCTGACCTTTCAATAGGCATAATTGAAAAAACATTCCTATAAACCAAAGAAACTTTGCGGCGCCAATTTTGACCATTGTTTTACGAAAACCCATTCCAAATAATAAAAATAAGATATCTTGCGTTTGCTTTACTGTGTAACGGACTATTTAACGAATTATTTTTACAAAATCATTATGTATATGAAGTTCCAGGTAATTTTCACCACAATTTTACTGTTTTCCGCTCAAATATTTTCTCAAGAAATGGTATCCATCACTTCGAAAGTGGATAAAAATACCATTTACCATCAACTTGCCAACAAAAACCAATCAGAAAATACCCCATTTCATTACGGCACTTATCGGCCTAAAGGCCAAATTAAAGGGGCCAAAGCAGTTATCAAAGGTGCTGTTTTTATTGAAGTAGCACCTGAAATTGCCAAAGAACTCAACGTTTCTCAACTGACTGACAACATAATGGTTGTTACTAACATTGGGTATGAAAAAAAGAAACCGATGGTTGAATATACCTTTAATCCATTTCGAAAAAACCCTCTGACAGACAACATAGAAATGGTGACCGAATATACCCTTCAATTCGAACTTACCACTCAATCCTTAAAAAAATCGGCAACCCATATCTATTCCAATAACTCAAAACTCAGTACAGGCTTTTGGTATAAAGTTAAAGTGGATACCACTGGTATTTTCAAGCTCACCTACAGCCAGATAAAGCAATTTGGCCTAACAGAACCTCAAAATGTCCGGGTTTTTAGTCATGGGGGAAAACAGCTTCCGTATATGAACAATGTCGAGAATTATGATGACCTGGTTGAAATCCCCATTTCCATGCACCAAGGTAACGATAATGTTTTTAACGAAGGCGATTACATCCTTTTTTATACACAAGGACCAACTACCTGGAACTATGATGAAATTTTAGGAATGTTTATCCAGCACCGCCACAATTATTCCAATTTCACTTACCTGTTTTTGACCTCCGATTTAGGTGCCGGGGAACGACTTACAACCGTTGATGAAAATGGACTTGTGTCAAATTCAAGCACAACCAGCTTTGACAGTTACCGGTTTCATGAATTAGAAAAATTCAATTTGATACGTTCTGGTAGAACATGGTACGGTGAAATGTTCCGGAGCGGTTCTTCTTCTTCGTTTTCTTTCGATTTTCCAAATATCAATTCGGGCGAAAAAGTTAAAGTTTACACAAATGTAGCTGGACGCAGGGAGAGTAGTGCACCATACTGCCATTTTAAAATCTCTGAAAACAACATTTTGGCACACACCATTGATATTACCGGAAATCAGGGTGAGTATCTTTATGCAAATGAGTATAGCGGCTATTTTGAAATTACAGAACCCTCCCAGAATATCAACCTTACCTTTAATTTTACCGGAGGCAATTCATCTTCGGAAGGATACCTTAATTATATCAGCCTCAATGCACGCGAGAATCTCAACTTTACTGGATCACCGATTTTATTTAGGGATGCAAAAAATACCGGAGCCAACAATATCACTCAATTCAAAATACAAAACAATGGCTTTGACATCGAAATCTGGGATGTTTCCGATCCGGTATCTTATAAAAAAATGGCTGTAACCAATGCCAATGGGTTCACCCAGTTCATTACAAAAACCGATTCGTTAAAGGAATTTGTAGCCTTTACTCATGACCAGATATTCATACCAATCGTTGAAGGAACAGATGTGGGACAGGTTGAAAACCAGAATTTGCATGGAATTGGGGCTCAGGATATGGTCATTGTCACGAATCCAAAATTTCTTTCACATGCCGAAGAACTGGCTCAATGGCATCGCGACCAAGACCATTTCCGGGTTTATGTGACAATTCCCGATAAAATCTACAATGAATTTTCATCAGGATGCCCTGATGTAGCAGCCATCCGTAATTTTATGCGGATGCTTTATGAAAAAGCTACGGTAGAGGGAGATTTACCAAAATATTTGCTCCTTTTTGGAGATGGCTCTTACGACAACATGACCCAAAGTTCGGCCAACAGTAACTTGATTCCTACCTACCAAAGTATCAATTCATTGGTTGAAACCGCCAGTTATGTGAGCGATGATTTCTTTGGTTTGTTGGATTTTTCCGAAGGCGAGTATTTGGGAAAAATGGATCTCGGTATTGGCCGCTTCCCTGTTCAGACGGAAGAAGAAGCCCAACTTATGCTTGATAAGATTTACCATTTTACTGCTCCCGAAACTTCCGGAGATTGGGTATCGAAGATATGCTTTATTGGAGACGATGGCGATAGCGGAACTCATATGACCCAGCCTGAGTCAATTGCAAATTACATCAACAATTCGCATCCTGAATACAATGTGAATAAAATTTATCTGGATGCCTATCACCAGATTTCGACTCCTTCAGGCCAGAGGTTCCCCGATGTTACCAATGTCATCAATGAACAGGTAACCCAGGGAGCACTAATTATTGACTATGTGGGGCATGGCAATCCCAGGATTTTAACACATGAAGAGGTACTTTCTTCCTCAGATGTCAGGAGTTGGACCAATTGGAATAAACTTTCGGTTTTTGTAACTGCAAGTTGCGAAGTAGGCCGTTTCGACGACTATGAACGCACCTCGTTAGGGGAATGGATGGTGTTAAATCCTAATGGCGGTGGAGTTGCTGCCTTTACAACTACCAGGGTGGTGTATTCAGGAGGTAACCACGACCTGAATACCAACTTTTTTGAGGCCGTTTTCAACACCGATTACCGCCTAGGTGATGTTATCCGGGTGGCCAAAGCTAATACCTCTGGCGACACCAACAAACGGAATTTCTCGTTGCTGGGTGATCCTGCATTAAAACTCCCTGTCCCTAAAAATAAAATTTTAAAAAACCCGCTGCTTAATGATCAAGACTCTTCTGTTTTGGATACACTCAATGCCCTGGAGAAAACGACCATTTCTGGTTATATACACGATGAAAACGGAAATTACCTGACAGAAAATGGAGTAGTTTACATAACAGTATATGACAAAAAAGACACTTTAAACACCTATGGGCAGGATAATTCCTCTATTAAGTTTACCCTTCAGGATAAGATTTTATTCCGTGGAAAAGTCAGTGTGACCAATGGTTACTTTCAATCAGAATTTATTATACCAAAAGATATCAACTTTAAATACGGGAGAGGTAAAATCAGCCTTTTTGCCATGCTCGATTCTAATGATGCTATTGGTTATGCCCAGGACATTATTATTGGTGGCAATGCAAAAAGCACTTCCGTTGATGAAATTGGACCAGAGATACATCTATTTATGAACGATACTACCTTTATGAATGGTGGTACCACCGATCAAAACCCTATTCTTTTAGCCCGCTTAATCGACGAATATGGCATTAATACAACTGGAAACGGCTTTGGACACAATATGGTTGTTGTTTTGGACAATGATCAGGACAATGTATTGCTATTGAATAATTATTATGAAGGGGGTATCGACCAATATAACCAGGGAACAGTAGTGTATCCGATGAAGAATTTGACCGAAGGTATCCATACTTTATATTTTAAAACCTGGGATATTTACAACAACAGTTCCGAGGCAAGCCTTGAATTTTATGTAAAAAACAATCAGGAAGCCATTATTGAGAACCTTTACAATTACCCGAATCCATTTAATGATGAAACCTATTTTGTGTTCAATCATAATATGGCCTCACAGGAATTGACCATAACCATCGATATTTACGATTTAATGGGGCAACAAGTATCACAACTGAAACAGACAATCACCCCCGATGGCTATCAGGTAGCACCTATTCTATGGCAGGGTACCAATTTTGGAGGTGCCAAAATACCCAATGGAGTTTACATTTATAAAGTACAAGTTTCCAATAAAGAGGGCGTTCAGTCAACAAAATCTTCAAAATTGATGATTTTTAGATAATAATATTCTATAAAAACAGTTTGTATTTCTAAATTTGCGTTTCCAAAAAAAATAAAAATGAGAAAATTAGTTTTAGGTTTAGCTGTTATTGCAAGTGTATTCGTCAATCAAAAAACATTTAGTCAAACATATGATCAAACCCTTGGTCAAGAGTTGAATGCCATCTCAACCTCCGTTCCTTTTTTGATGATTGCCCCCGATTCCAGGGCTGGTGCCATGGGCGATGTAGGGGTTGCTACCACTCCCGACGGGTATTCGCAACACTGGAATTCTTCAAAACTGGCTTTCATCAAGCAATCCATGGGTGCATCTATCAGTTACACCCCCTGGTTAAAAAAGTTGGTGGATGACATCAATCTGGCCTATGTTTCGGGGTATTACCGACTGGATGAGAACCAAACCATTGGTGCTGGCTTACGTTACTTCTCCATGGGTAATATTGACTTCCGGGATGAAAACAACGGTTTTATTGGAAATTACTCTCCACACGAGTTTGCCGTTGATGGTTCCTACAACCGGAAGCTTTCAAACAATTTCTCATTAGGTATCGCCGGACGTTTTATCCTTTCTAATTTAACAGGTGGACAAGGAGTAGGTTCAGAAACCACCGAGGCCGGAACCTCTGTAGCCATCGACATTAACGGCTATTATACCCGCCCCATGGTGGTGAGTGGGTATAAAGGTTCGTGGGCAGCTGGTTTCAACATTTCAAATATCGGTGCTAAATTAGGATATACCGAAGATGAAAAAAACTTTATCCCTACCAATCTAAGGTTGGGAGGTTCTGCGACCATTGATATAGATGACTACAATAGTATTTCCGCTTCGTTAGATATTAGTAAATTATTGGTTCCCACACCACCTGTTTATTACGCTAAAGATTCTATCAAAGCCGATGGTACCATTTCAGAAGGTGGTACCGATCCCGATAATATCAAATTTGGGAAAGACAATAATGTAGGGATTATCCAAGGTATGGTACAGTCGTTTAACGATGCCCCTGGTGGGTTTGAAGAAGAGCTGCATGAGTTAACCTACTCTGTAGGTGTTGAATATTGGTATGCCAAGCAATTTGCTGCGCGGGCCGGATATTTTTACGAACATGCCACCAAAGGAAACCGGAAATATTTTACCGCCGGGGTGGGCTTAAAAATGAATGTGTTTGGTTTGGATTTCTCGTACCTGATACCTGCCGGAAACTTTAATAACAGTCCGCTTTCAAATACATGGCGTTTCTCTTTGCTATTTGATATGGATGCCTTTAGTAATCAATAACCTGATGAACTTTCGCGTTGGCTTTGGGTACGATGTCCACCAGTTGGCCGAAGGTTACACCTTTACCTTAGGTGGCATTGAAATACCTCATACCAAAGGTTCGGTGGGCCATTCCGATGGCGATACACTCATCCATGCCATCTGCGATGCATTGCTGGGAGCCGCTAACTTGCGCGATATTGGGTTTCACTTTCCAGATACCTCTGCTGCCCTTAAAGGCATTGATAGCAAAGTCATCCTAAAAAAGACTGTTCAATTGATTGGTGAAAAGGGGTATAAGATAGGGAATATTGATACTACCATCAGTTTACAGCGACCAAAAATTAAGGATTACATCCCACAAATGCAGCAAATATTGGCTGCTACATGCCAAATTGATGCAGATGCCATCGCCATTAAAGCAACAACCACTGAGAAATTAGGTTTTGAAGGCCGCGAAGAAGGATTATCAGCCTACGCCGTTGTTCTTATTTACAAAGAATTGCAATAAAACTTACCATGAAAACCACTGACTCTTTGGAACATTTTAATCAGTTGGTAGCGCAAAGCCAGGGGTTGCTGGCCTATTTTTCGCATGAAAGATGCAATGTCTGCAAAACCTTAAAGCCAAAACTTTCCAAAGAATTTCAAAAACAATTTCCATTGATGGAACAGGTGTATGTGGATGTTGAAAAAATACCGGATTTGGCAGCCCAGTATTCTGTTTTTACCGTACCCGTAATCCTGATCTTTTTCGAGGGGCGTGAGACTTTCCGCAAAGCCCGAAATGTCGGTGTGGATGAATTACTAAATTTAGTGAACCGCCCCTATCAATTATTATTCGACTAATAATAAGTCGCCCTGATATCTTCTTTAAAGTCTTTATTCACGGTATATTCCCATTCAATACTGGAATAGTCGGCAGCAATGGTTCCCGATCCAACAACGCTTATCCCAACAATATTGGTTCCTGTAATAACTACCTCATCTGTTGATTCCTGCTTAATATAAACTGCATGTTCTTCGTCAAAACCGAGGTTGTTGAAGTTGTAAATAACATACTGGCTTGAATCGCTTGATAAAGCACTGTTACGGACAATATTCACCTGAAACGTACTAGGTAATGAAATCTCAGGGTACTCATCACATTTCCAGGAACCTAAAAGCGAGGAATGGGTTTTATCTTTGTCACATGCTGAGATAGTAAAACCAATCAGCAAAAGCATCAATATTTTAGTTCTCGACATAGTTCTTTTTATTGCAAGTTATAAAATCCTTTCTAAAAGATTCTAATCCAAAATTAATTATCCTCTATAAGTCTTTTAAAAGTTGATCATCTACCAGATTTGGAAGGGTAACTTTTAACCGGGGCTCTTTCTCCATAGCCCGTTTAATAGTAAAAATAGCACCTTCGTTACGAGCCCAGCTCC
>Ga0074197_1000264_pt1 | contig 73520 bp, 70 predicted proteins | sample EPASupsiteSAE305_FD_64526 | JGI IMG/M metagenome (GOLD analysis project Ga0074197, IMG submission 64526) | Bioremediated contaminated groundwater microbial communities from EPA Superfund site, New Mexico - SAE3-05 reassembly with SPADES | ecosystem: Environmental > Aquatic > Deep subsurface >... | reverse complement strand
ACTCTTACATATACACCGAGTGCTAATTACAGCGGAGCAGACAGCTTTACTTATACCAACGCTGATGGCAGCAGTGCAACCGTAAATGTAACCGTCAATCCTGTAGCAGATCCTATTGTAGGAGGTAGTGACATTAATATTCAAATCGGTGACAATCAACCGTTACTACTTGATTTTAATACTATTACTTCACTTGATGGTCTCTCAAGTTATGCTTTTAGCAATGGAATTACTATTTCAACTTCTACTGCATTTAGTTATAGCAATGGTTCTTTGTTGGGAGTAGGTACATCACAAAGTAGTGGTGGGACTCGTATTGCCGATAATGAGTCAATTGATTTTACATTTCCTGCCGGAATGCAATCAATGTCATTAAAACTTAAAAATGCCGGAGATGATACTGTTAAAATTACTACAGAGCTTGATGTTGAAAATATTACAAATTCTATATCTGGAACAGTTACATCAACAGGCGGAACTTTTGATGGTACACATATGAAAGTTGAACTACTCTATAGTGATTCTACAGGAGCACATACTATTGGAGCAACGGTAGGAAGTGGAGGAAGTTGGAATATATCTATTCCAAGCAGTACTATTTTAAGTACGATTACAAATGCAAAAATTATTACATCTCTCGATGGTGATTTATTTAATCAAGGCGGAAACACCAGTGCAAATGTTTCTTTCTTGATCAATACAGATATGAAAAATTTATCAATTGCTCAAGATAGTACTGGAACATATTCATCAAATCAGACTAACAATGGTTTCCAAATTGAGTATGTTTCAATAAATCCAAATGCAGATGGCTCGCCAAGCTATACATATCCAATTGATATATACGCAAAAATTCAAGATATTATAGGAAATCCTGAGACATTTAGTTCTTTAAAATTAAGTGATTTCCCAAGCGGATCTGTTATCAGCATTGTTTTTAGTGATGGAAGTTATGATGAGATTACAGCTATCAATGGAGAGTATGATTTGAGTTCTTATTCGACTCTTTTGAACTCGGCTACAAGCAGTACTTTTATTGATAAAATTTATTTGATAACTTCTACGCAGCTTGAAACAACATTTATACCTACAATGACGGTTGGAATTACAGATGGAGATAGTACTTCATACTCAATCATCGGTGGAACTACCGGTTCAGTTTTAAGTGGCGGAGACGGTAACGACTATATCAGCGGTGGTGGCGGAAATGATACTCTTAACGGTGGTGCAGGTAATGACACAATATTGTTTGATAGTGCGGATACCTCAGTAGACGGAGGAGAGGGTTATGATACATTGTTGATGATATCCAATCAAAATATAGATTTTAGCAATTTAACTACTGCTATTTCAAATATTGAGAGAGTAGAGCTTGGCAGTGGTACTCAAGAGATTACTATCGGCTTAAATGAAGTTATGCAGATAACGGATGCAGACAATCTTCTTAGAATAGATGGGGATAGTTCAGATATTATTAATCTTAATGAAAGCAGTGGTGGTGGAGCTTGGACTCAAGCCGGTACAACTACAGATAGCTTGACAGGAATAGATTATAATATTTATTCTAGTACATCCGGAAGTGATACGGTAATACTTGAAATAAATGAGAATATTACAAATATAAATAAAATATAGCGACTCGGCATAATGGTAATTATTTACTATTATGCTAGCATGGGGACATTCAATTGAACCCTCTGAACAGACATAGATAACTCCTCGCAATGACCGTCATTGCAAGCCTCTACAAGAGGCGCGGCAATCTAACCAGAGATTTCGATTAAGATTTCAAAAGTAGCACTAAAGAGAGTCTATCGTTTATATGCAGTTTAGAAAAGATAGAACCGATATGCGCTTTTATCGTTCTTGGCGTAATATTTAGCATTGCAGCAATAGCATCATTGGTAAGTCCATCAAGTATGAGATAGACTACTTCTTGTTCTTTTTTTGAGAGTCTATGTTCTATAAGTTCTAGTGCATCTTTATTTAGCAGTGATTTATTATTGCTATTTGCAAGAGATGTAGTTAATTCCGGATAGCTCCAGATATCGCCTTGTTCGACTGTTTTTAACATCTGATTTAAATGAGGTAAAAGCATTCTTGAGTTTCCATACGCTTTTATACCGCGAAAAATAAGTGACTTTCCGGTAATTATCTCCGGTGATTTTTCTAAAACAATAAGCTTTTGAAAATTAGTACCACTAGCCATAATAGCATTTAACTCAGAAGCTACACTATCATAATCAGCAATAACTATAGAATCTTGATTTTTGTTTATAATATTTAAAAGAGATAGTGCATCACTGCAATATACAGCATTGCTTAGTGCTTCTTTACACATCCACTCATGTATAATATTTATATCAGCGCTAAAAAGTATTACATTCATATTATCTTTCCGTAAAAACATACTGTTTAGTTTTTAAAATAGGCTTTAAAATATACTGCATAACAGTTTTTTTGCCGGTTACTATATCTACATCAACCGTCATCCCGGGGATGATTTGAAGAGGATGTTCTTCTGTTCCAAGATAGCTTTTTTGTGTTTCAACATGGATAATATAAAAAGTATTATCTTGCTTGTCTTGTTTATCTGTTATAGTATCCGGAGATATAAATATAACTTTGCCAACCAAACCCCCGTGTATAGCATAGTCATAAGCAGATATTTTTATATTTGCTTCAGCTCCCGGATGGATAAATGCGATATCACTAGGCTTAATTTTAATCTCTAAAATAAGTTTTTTGTTTGTTGGAACTATCTCAACAAGGTCTTCGCCAGGTTTTACTACACCGCCGATAGTATGTACATATAGCTTTTGAACTATACCATCAACAGGAGATTTTACCATCGTTCTCTCAATCTGATCACTATACTCTACTTGTTGGGTTTTAATACGAGATATTTCAGCCGTTACTTCATTTAGTTCTTTTCTTGCATTATTTATAAACAATCTTTTTGCTTCGATTCTTTTATTTTTATATTCATTGATAGCAGAATTAAGCCTTGGCAGTGATAGTTGAGCCGCCTCAATTTTATTTTTAATATCATTTGCCTCTCTTTGAAGCTTTAAAAAATCAACTCTTGATTTAATTCCTTCTTTAACCATCGGAGTTGTCATTGCTATCTCTTCGCTAACATATTCTAGAGATTTTTTAAATGCAGCCGCATTTGCCTGAGCCTCTACATACTCCTGTTTTTTTTGTTCGATTTGTTCGTTAAATGATTTATCTTTTGCTTGAAATTCAAGAATCCTTGAGTTATAGAGTTTTCTATTTGACTCCATTTGTGCATTTAATTCTTCATCATTACTAACTTCCGGATTAAATTCAAGCTCATTTGCTTCTGCATAAAGCCGCAATCTTTTTGCTTCTAACTCCTGAAATTTTATTTCATTTGTTTTTGAAGTTGAGATTGATTTTGCATTATTAATCTTTAAAATAGTCTCATCAACTTTTACTTTTTGCCCCTCTTTGACAAGTATGGATTCAACAATCCCGCCCTCTAAGTTCTGTATAATTTGGTTTTGTCCATAAGGGATAGCTTTTCCATTGCCTTTTGTTATCTCATCTACCTCTGCAAAAGATGCCCAGACGATAAATAAAACGATAGTTACAAGCCAGATTTTTATAACTCTGCTTGTTTTTGTCGGACTCATCTCTAAAACAGCCGCACTAAGGCTGTTCATAAACTCATAGTCTTTTTGTGTATATTCTATAGGAGGTTTTTTATTGATTTTCATTTTTTACACCTCCGCCTTGCAATTTTTTTATAGCTTCATCTTTTGGAGCATCTATAACTACTTTTCCTTCATTTAGCACGATAACCCTATCTACAATCTTTAAAAGCGTCATTTTTTGTGTAACTATGATTGAGGTAACATTTTTTAGATTATCTTCCAAATTTTCTAATAGCTTAGATTCTGTCAGTTGATCCATTGCGTTAGTCGGTTCATCCATAATCATGATAGGTGTTTTTTGTAAAAATGCTCTTGCAATTGCTATAGTTTGTTTTTGCCCACCTGAGAGTCCTTGTCCTCTCTCGCCGATTTGCATTTCGTAACCTTTGGGATGCTTTTTTACAAAGTCGGCCGTTGTGCTGATTTGTGCCGCGCGTACCATTGCAGCATCTGTTGCGTGCGTGACTTTAGATATGATGTTGTCTTTTAGAGTACCTCTAAATAGTGTAATTTCTTGAGATACATAACCTATGTTTTTTCTAAGATCAGCCGGATCTATCTGTTTTATATCGATACCGTCAATAAGAATCTGTCCGCTCTCAGGTTCATAAAGCCCTAAAATAAGTTTTTGAATAGTACTTTTTCCGGAACCTATTCTGCCGATAAATGCTACATGCTCACCTGCGTTTATCACAAAAGAGACATTTTTTAGAGATGGGATGTCGCTGTTTGGATATGTAAATGTTACATCTACAAACTCGATATGTCCGCTAAAAGGCGGGGTTTGAACAAATTTTTTTCCGCTTGGTCTCTCTCGCGGCTTTGAAATAATTTCGTTAAGTGTTTCATAAGATGTTTTGGTATCTTCATAGTTTGTCATAAGTGCGGCAACTTGTCCCATAGGAGCCAGTATTCTGGATGTAAGAATTATTATAGCAATAAGTCCACCCATAGAGAGTTCAAAATCTTGGATAAGATACACGCCGTATACAATAACCATAACGGTATTTAGTTGAATTAAAAGCTGTGTTATTGTTGGAATTGATGCTGAGAGCAGGCGCGATTTTAAACTTTTTGTCGCTATTTCTCCGGTTGTCTCTTCCCACTTCCATTGAGCCTGACTTGCAATCCCCAAAGTTTTTAATGTTTCGATATTGTGAAGTGTTTCAATGAGTATAGAACTTTTTTTTGCACTGGCTTGATGTGTACTTTTTATACTCTCATGAAGAGGTTTCTTGATAAAAAAAGCATAAGCTAGTATAAGAAACATGGTTACTATTGTAATTAGTACTATACTTCCGCCTATATACCATACAACACATAAAAATATAAGCGTAAAAGGAAGATCTATCAGCGCAGTCATTGTTGCATTTGTTAAAAAATTTCTAATACTTTCAAAATCTTTTAACTGACTGGAAAATGCTCCGACGGATGCGGGATGATGAGCCATTTTTAAATCCAATACTTTTTCAAAAATTATCGATGACATAATGATATCGCTCTTTTTGGCAGCCGTTTCAAGCAAGTATGTTCTGCTGAATTTTAAAAAAGTATCTATTGCATAGATAATAGTGACCCCTAAAGCAAAAATCCAAAGAGTTTCTATCGCATTGTTTGGAACAACTCTGTCATAGACATTCATCGTAAAAAGAGGTGATGCCAATACAAAAAGATTTATCAAAAGTGAAGCGTATAAAACATCTTTGTATATACCGGCTGAGAGTTTTATAGTGCTCCAAAACCAATGTTTTTGTTCTATATTTAGAGTTTTTGAGTCATCATCCAAGTACTCAAAAGCTTTTTTAACCATAAACCCATAGCCGATATACTCATCCTCTAAAGCATCTATATCAATCCACATCTCAACAGGTTCTTCTGTCGGCATTACAATTTTTGCTTTGCTTCTATCTTTGTTAAATTTATCAAGGATACAAGCTCCTTGATTTGACAAAAGAATTATCATAGGAAGCTGCAGTGGTGATATTTGTGAAAGAGGGCGTTTAACCAAACTGGATTTAAGACCGGCTCTCTCGGCCGCCCTAGAAAATAGCCCTTTAGCATTGTTTATAGAAAAGAGTTCCGGTGCTTGAGAACTTGGCTCAATAGGTAGTCCGGCAGTAAGTGCCTCTGCCGAAAATGGTTTATGATAAAGCTTAGTAAAGAGGACTAAGGTGTCAAGCAGGGCATCTATTTTAAAAAAATCAACATCTGCACTTAGCATCTAAAACCTTTTAAGCCATACATTAATTATTGTTTATTTTCACGGGCGAGATATCTTCTTTACTATGAAGCTCAACTTGTGAATACGGTGTAGAAGCCTCTTTGCCGATAACGGTTGGCACAAGCACACCCATTGAATCCAAAATTCTATATTTAGCAAACAATAAAGAGTGTTCGGTATTTATAATCTGTGATTTAGAGCCGATAAAATCATTTTGAGCAGAGAGTAAATCTAAAAGAGAACGGCGCCCTAAATCATACTCTTTGATATAAAGAGTTAAAGTTTTTGATGCATAATCCTGATACTTTTGCAAATGTTCTAGTTGTTCCGAGAGTTTTTCATTTGCTGCCCATGCAAGACTGATTTGTTCAATCACACTGCGTTTTAGAGAGTTTTGTATCTCATTTTCCTTATCAATTTCAATGGCATTTTTTTGAATACCTGATTTATCTGCAAAACCGTTAAAGAGATTGTATCTCAAATATACCATAGCTCTAAAACGATCGTCTTCACCTTCTACTCCGCTTAAGTTTTTATTCATCAGTTGTGCTACTTCTATATCTATTTGCGGATAAAACGGTGATTTTTTTTCATAGTATGCAGCTTTCGCAAGTTTTATATTATGTTCACTTACCAAGATAGATGGGTTGTTATTAACGGCAAAGCGCGCTGCATCATCTAGTGAGCTTGGAAGTACGATATTTAATTCCGGTTTTGTTAACTTCTCTATCTCTAGGTGTTTACCCAAAATTTTTTCAAACTTGTATCTATAATCAAGCAATGTATTTTCTTGAACGACATAGTTTGATTTTGCCAAAGCTAAAGATGCTTCAATTTTATTCACTTCAGATAAGGTTGTAAGCCCGGAGCTATATAGTTTTTTTACTTTTGAAAAAATCTCTTGGTTTACTTGAATATTTTCCAATGAGTTCTTTAGGAGTTCTTTTTGTTTTATTACCAGTATATAGGCATTTACCATCTCAAAAGCGATATTGTTAACCTGTTCTACATAGCTGTACGCGGCTGAGGCAATTTTATGCTCTTCTTGTTTGACTTTATAATCAGTCTGAAACCCTTTAAAAATATTTTGCGTAAGAGTAAGAGAATTTTGATATACACCAAAATCAAAAGACTCACTAGGCTTTGTTCTTTTCGTGTTTTCCGTACCGACGCCAATCGATAAATCAAGTTTTGGATAGTAGCCCGACTTAGCTACATCTATATCCTCTTTTTTAGAGTTGTAGCTTTTAAGTCTCTCAAGTACAAGAGGATTGGTTGAGACAGCCTCACCTACGGTTGTCTTTAAATCTTGAGCGCTCAATGCAGATAGCATTGATAAAATAAAACATACTACTTTCCTCACCATTTCCCCTTTATATATATATTTAGTTTTATATCATAATTTATCTTAAATAACTTAATGGACACACGATGCTTTTAAAGCCATAAGCGCTATTTTATATATATAGATTTATAATGACTCATCTGACTCTTGGAGCTTTATATGTCGATGGGAAATAGATTAAAAATTGCGATTTGCGGTAAAAGTGGTTTAGTCGGTTCAAGACTGCATGGGCTGTTTGGTTCTATGCACAATGAGGTTATCGGTGTGAAAATTCGCGAAGAGACATCAGCCCTTGATGTGGCGAAACAAATTGAGAAGTGCGATATTTTAATCAACTTAAGCGGAGTTACCATTTTAGCCCGTTGGAGTGAAAGTTACAAAAAAAAGTTATATGACAGCAGAATAGACACTACAAGAAAATTGGTTGATGCCATAGAGATTTGCAAAGAGAAGCCAAAGCTTTTTTTGAGCGCTTCAGCCGTCGGTATTTATGATTCGATTCATTCCCATAGTGATGATTCCGAAGATTTTGCAGAAGATTTTTTATCTGCACTTTGCAGAGATTGGGAAGCAGAGGCGAGAAGAGCACAAAATTTTGGAGTCAGAACGGTTGCAATGCGCTTTGGCGTTATATATGCAAAAGAGGGCGGTGCGATGGATAAGATATTGCCGCCTTTTAAAATGGGAGTCGGCGGAAAGCTTGGAAACGGGAAGCAGATGGTGTCGTGGATACATATAGACGACCTCTTAAGAGCGATTTTGTTCATAATGAAGACTCCGGATATAAGCGGCAGTGTAAATTTTACTTCTCCGTATCCTCTGACAAATAGTGAGCAGACCGAGATTTTGGGGAAGGTTTTAAATCGTCCTGTTTTTTTAGGAGTTCCGTCTTTTGCCCTTAAGTTGGTTTTTGGAGAAGGTTCAAGGGTTATGCTTGATTCAAAAGAGGTTTACCCGACAAAACTGCTAGAACATGGATTTATTTTTGATTACGAAAAATTTGAGGATGCTTTGCTAGAAATAGTTAAGTAGCCAAAGGAAAGCAAGGTGTTAAATCCAATTTTACTAAGAGTTGCAAAAAGTGCGATACTCCGTGAGCTTGATAGCTCATACGGATTTGATGAAAATGGTCTGCTTGAGACTTATCCGTTATTAAAAAATAGTGGTGCCGCTTTTGTGACGCTAAAATATGATCACCATTTACGCGGTTGCATAGGCTCTATAATCGCACATCGTTCATTGTATGACGATGTAGTTAACAATGCCGTATCGGCTGCATTTCATGACCCAAGATTTCATAAATTGCATGAAAATGAACTTTTGCATATTTGGCTTGAGGTCTCCGTTCTTACTGAACCTGAAATTTTAGAGTATGAAGATTTTGATGATTTGCTTAAAAAAGTAGAACCGGGTATTGACGGGCTTATTATAAAACATGATGTATATCAAGGAACTTTTTTACCTCAAGTTTGGGAGGAGTTGAAAATGCCCAAAGAATTTCTAGAACATTTAAGCATGAAAGCCGGTTTAAGCCCCTCTGTATATGATTTGCATCCTCTTATATACAGATATCGTGTTGAAGCAATAGAGGAAAAATTCGATGAAATATTGCCGTTATAGCGATAAAATCATAGGAGTATAAAATGAAACGAAAGATGAGCGTAAGCGGTGCTTTTTATCCGGGAAGAGCTGTAGAGATAGAGAGATATTTTGAATATTTTAGTGCAATCTATGATGAAGATACCGTTCTGCCGAATGTTAAAAGCAAAGTAGTCATAGTCCCCCATGCGGGATATGTTTACTCCGGTTATAGCGCAAATGTCGCTTATAGGATTTTGCAAAAGAGCGGTGTAAAAAAGTTTGTCGTAATCGGACCATCGCATAAAATAGCATTTGATGGGATATCTCTATGTGCATTTAGCTCGTATGAAACTCCTTTTGGAGATATAGAGCCTTCTGATTTTTTACTGCAAAGCCTAAAGGAACAGTTTAATCTTCCATGTATTCTTCAAGCACATACAGAACATAGCACTGAGGTTCAATTTCCTTTCATAAAACACTATATCGAAGATGCCCAGATAGTAGAATTGGTTTATTCTCGGGTAGAAGCTGCGGCTTTGTCCAAAGTTATAGATTTTATTTTAAAACAAAAAGATTGCGGTGTTATTATAAGCAGTGATTTGAGCCATTTTTACAATCTTAGCAATGCTACAAGACTTGACAATATCTGCTTAGAAGCAATTAAAAAGATTGATATAGATAAGCTTCATAGCGGATGTGAGGCTTGTGGTATGATTGGCATTGAAGCACTTCTTCTTAGTGTTAAAAAAATTGGTTTAACTCCTCTATTGCTTGACTATAGAACAAGTGCCGATTCAAGCGGTGAAACAGATAGGGTTGTCGGATATGTGAGTGCCTGCTTTTATGAATAAAAATATATTTCAAAATATTCCAAAACCATCTGATAAAGAATTTTTTGAAGAACTTATTTTAAAAGACGGGGTAAAAATAGAGAGAATCGTCTCTTTCGGACATACAACAAGTGAATTTGAGTGGTATGATCAAGAAAATGATGAGTGGGTTATTTTGCTTCAAGGAGAGGCGGTGCTCTCTTTTTTGGGTGAAAGTGATGTAAAAATGAAAGCAGGAGATTACATAAATATACCTGCATATAAAAAACATAGAGTTTCATGGACGAAACCTGATGAAGAGAGCATCTGGCTGGCAGTGCATTATTAACTGATGTTACGCAGTAAAACGAATTCATCCGTTTTACTGGCAGGGACAGAGTCCCTACAACCCCCTAAAGCTACGAAAAACTTGTTTTTCGAGAATTACGAGGTGTCTGTCGTCTTACACTCTTTTTTGCAAAAGTGCGTAAGGTCAGCTATTAGTGATAAAAATTAGGTAAAATGCCGAATATATTATAAAAAATGCGTAACATCAGTTAAAAGGATTGATATATTGAAACATTTTAGGTTCTCTTTTATTTTTACAGTTGTATGTTTGCTTATTGCCGGATGGTGGGGATATAAGTTGGGAGGATGGGTAAACGCCGTAAACCTAATGTTTATAGCAGTGATTCTTGGACTTATGGAGGTATCGCTCTCTTTTGATAATGCTGTTGTCAATGCATCCATTCTTAAAACATGGGACGAGTATTGGAAAAAACTCTTCCTAACGGTCGGTATCTTGGTTGCGGTTTTTGGAATGAGACTTCTTTTTCCTCTTCTAATCGTGGCTCAAACTGCTGATTTGGGACTATTGGAAGTTTGGAATTTGGCGCTTAACAATCCTGTCGAGTATTCAAGCCATCTAATCGCTCACCATGCTGAAATATCTGCGTTTGGCGGGATATTTTTACTGCTTGTTTTTCTTAACTTTATGCTTGATGATGAAAAAAGTGTTCATTGGTTTGAAGTTCTTGAAGAGAAACTTGGATTGCTCGGAAAAATCGAAGCTATCTCTATTTTTATAGCAATTGTAACATTGATGTTCTTCACCTCTTTTATTGAACAAGAAAGCAAGCTAATTGTGCTAATGGCGGGATTATGGGGAATTGTTATATATGTAGGCGTTGATATTGTCGGGGTTATTTTAGAAAAAGAGGAGGGTGATCCCTCTGTCGCAGATGTTATAAAAAAAGGAAGCGTAGGCGGCTTTTTATACTTAGAAGTTTTAGATGCATCTTTTTCTTTTGACGGTGTCATAGGCGCCTTTGCCATAACCAAAGATATTGTAACGATAATGATTGGACTTGGTATCGGAGCTATGTTTGTGCGTTCTTTGACTATATATCTAGTTGAAAAAGGGACGCTTGACGAGTATATATATTTGGAACACGGCGCACATTATGCTATAGGTATTTTAGCCCTTATTATGCTCCTTGGTATGAAATTTCATATACCTGAAGTATTTACCGGACTTATAGGTATAGCTTTTATAGCACTTTCGTTATGGTCATCGGTTAAAAAAAATAGAGTTTCTTCTTAAGAAAACTCTATCTTGCAAGCTTGAAACCAAGCAGTAATCGAAATATGCTATAATGCTGCTCTAAAAAAAATAAAGGAATTTTATTATGACCCAAAGCGACCCGGCCTCGCGTAGTTTTATCTCCATCACCGTAGGAACAGCCCTATGACACTATTGATAATTTATCTCTCAATCGCCCTTTTTATATCGTTTCTTTGCTCTGCTCTTGAAGCAGTTTTACTATCAAGTACCAATTCTTATGTTGAAAGCTTATCTAAAGATCATAATGAAAATTTGGTCAATAAAATCAAAGCGTTAAAAGCAGATATTGACAAACCGATTTCATCCATTTTGACGGTAAATACCTTTGCCCACACTATGGGTGCAGCAGGTGTGGGCGCTCAAGCTCAGATTGTTTTTGGAGATGAGTGGCAAACACTTATTGCTTTTATTGTGACGCTGCTTATTTTATATTTTTCAGAGATTATTCCTAAAACATACGGTGTTTTGTACTGGAAAAAATTGCTGATTCCATCAGCACATGTAATTTCGTTTTTAGTGACTATTACTACGCCTTTTACATGGTTTTCTTCGTTTTTAACCAACTCAATTTCAAAAAATAAAAAACATCAAAGTAGTTTCTCGCGAGATGAGATTATGGCAGTTGTTGCAATGGGTGAGAAAGAGGGAACGATTTTAAGTAAAGAGAGTGATTTGATAGAAAATCTTCTTAAGCTAAAAAACATTAAAGCAAAAGATATTATGACTCCAAGAAGCGTTGTTTTTGCTATGTCTGCTTCTACAACGATAGAAGATGCCATAGAGGATGACCGAATGTATATTCATTCGCGTATACCGATTTTTAGAGAAACGCTTGATGATGTCGTGGGTATAGTTTTCAATCAAAGAATTCTTGAAGAGAGCAATGAAGATAATGATAATATCACTTTAGAGAGTATCTCGCATGAAGTGCATATGGTTTCAGAAAATCTTCCTGTTCCAAATCTGATAGACCAGTTTGTAAAACGAAAAACACACCTTTTTATAGTTTATGACAACTATGGGCAGACCGTCGGTGTTGTTACTCTTGAAGATGCGATAGAGACTCTGTTGGGGGTTGAAATAGTCGATGAGATGGATGAAATCGAAGATATGCAGGTTTTTGCAAAAGATAGAAGTAAAAAGTTTCAAGACCGCATGAGAGTTGAGAGAAAAAAACTTGAAAAAGCCAAGTTTGCTTAGTGGGGGAAGAACATGGTTAAAGTAAGCGCAATTCAGATGAGCATGAGTGAAGATAAACTCTCAAATGTCGATAAAGCTGAAGCATTAGCAAGAGAAGCTTCAAAAAACGGTGCGCAAATCATACTTTTACCTGAACTCTTTGAAGGTTTTTACTTCTGCAAAGATATGGATGAAAAATATTTCTCATGGGCAAAAGAGAGAGAAGGTAATAAGCTTATAGAGAGATTTAGCAACTTGGCAAAAGAGTTGAAAGTCGTTATCCTGATTAGCTATTTTGAGAAGAGCAGTGAGGGTTATTTTAACTCTCTTGTTGTTGCAGATGCAGATGGTCGTGTAATGGACAACTACCGTAAAACTCATATTCCTGACGGACCGGGGTATGAAGAGAAGTTCTACTTTAAACCGGGAAATACGGGATTTAAAGTCTATGATACCGCTTACGCTAAAATAGGTGTCGGTATCTGCTGGGATCAATGGTTTTGTGAAACAGCAAGAGCTTTAACTCTTATGGGTGCGGAGATTATTTTTTATCCTACAGCTATCGGAAGCGAGCCTGAAATCCACCTTGATTCAAAAGAGCATTGGCAAAGAGTGCAAATGGGACACGCTGCGACAAATACTGTACCCGTTGTTGTTGCAAACCGTATCGGCGAAGAAAAAGGCGATACTTGTACGCTTAATTTTTACGGCTCATCATTCATAACAGATTATACGGGTGCAAAGATTGCCGAAGCCTCAAGAGATAAAGAGGAGATAATCTACGCCGAGTTTGACATAGAAGATAACCAAAAACAGAGACACTACTGGGGACTTATAAGAGATAGACAGCCAAACGCATATAGTAATATTTGTAATTAGGATACTTAAAAAAATCAATTCTCAATTGACATAAAATTGGAACTGTTATTGCTTTAAATAGCAAAATAGTCCAAAAAAGGTTATGTTGATGGAGATTGTATTAAGAAATAATCTTATTCTTGTTAGCACCGACTTTGATACATTAAATACTCAGTGGATGAAGGATTTTTTAAACAACCACTCAAGGGGTATGCTTTTTTTAGAAAAAGCCGTATTGGTCTTTAGAAATGAAACTCTAACTGAGGCTAGAGAAGAGTTTATAAAAGAGTTAAGTCAATACCATGCCGCAAAACACGACTTCTCTCATGAATTTTTTCTGCGTTCAATGCTAAAATTCGGAAATCAACCAATTAGAATAGAGTTAAATAGAGATGAAAAACCGCAAAATGTAAAAGTCAATCTCTATGCTTATAACAGCGATACGGTATTAATTACACTTGATTACCCAAATTCATGGGTTTTAAGCTATCTGCGTTCCCAACTTGAAGTTTATGTGGAGAGAGGAACGGATACATCTTTGGTTCTTGATGTCTCCGACTATAGAGCAAAAGCCAGACTTGAGAGAGCTTTAAACAAACGCGATGTTCTGCACTATCAAATTAGCTATAGTTACAACAACCGTTTTATAAGTAAACTTTATAGCGATTTTGCAAACTTTAGTTTTGGTACCCTTTGCAGAGATGAAGAAGAAACTCAAAAAAATTATTTCTATATGGTTTTACAGTGTCCGATTGGAGCAAGCCAAGATACCATAAAAGACAGCTATAAGAGATTGGCAAAAGCTTACCATCCGGATAAAATCCTACAAGAAGCCCCGCACATGATAAAGCACTACACTCAAAAATTTCAACAGTTGCAAGAGGCGTATTCGGCACTTAAAATAGTCAGCTAGACTTTTTTTAAAAAAGCTCTTCTGCTTTTTCATCCCTTTTGACATTTTTCAAAAGAGCCTCAAAATCCTTTGAACAGTAAAGGGCTAGTTTTTTTCCCTGATCTTTTGATAACTCTTTGGAAAATCCCCGTTTTGAAAATAGAACGATTTGAGTCGGCTCAATTTGCAGTTTTTCACACTTCTCAACCACTCTATGCCACTCGCTTTTGTTTACTTTGTGGTTTGTCCACTTGCACTCTGCAACATAGATTTTTTCATCTTTTGTGATTGTGAGTATATCTATCTCGACATTCGCATCCCAATAACTGCCTGAACTTAGGATTTGTGAATCTCTGAGATTATAATTTAGAAGAATTTCTGAAAGTTCTTCAAAAACCAAACTTGTATAACCGTTTTGTCTAATCTCAAAATCTTTTAAAAAACTATCATATTCGCCTTGCTCTATCTTTTTTGCATGAGGGATGATAAAATAGAACCAAAATCTTATGAACGGATGCGTAAAGAGTACTTTGTGAGATATTCTATATCTTGAAATTTCTCTTTTTAGTTTACCTTTGGGGTTAAGACTTCTTGCAGGTTCCTCCCTTGAGAACTCTATTTGGATTAATCCTTTTTGCTCCAAATAGTTTAGGGCGCTTCCTCCGTTCGCATTGTTAAGACCGGCTCTGTTAAACGCAGAAAAGATTTTTCTATCGCCCACCGCCAAAGCATGAAGAAGTCGCATACACCCTTTGTCTGCCAAAGTTAAATCTTCTATTTTTTTATTTATTGTTTTGTAATTCTCAAGAATCAGCTCTTTAATCAAAACAATTACAGGCTTCGTCGTGTCTACTTCCCAGCCAAGTCCGCCAAATACTGCAAAGTACTCAATTTGAGTCTCCATATCATCGGGATAGTTTGTCGCATAAAATGAACGAAATTGTTCTAATAGTTTAGTTTTTAACATAAATTTATTTTATCATAATTCACTTCCCCATTTCAACATATCAATGCCGTACTTTTCTCTTATATTTTGCGAATGCTGTGTCAGTTTGTGCATTTTTAACTCATCATGAAATCCTATAAGAGACAACTCTTTTTTTGACTCTCTCGTAAAACTTGAGCAGTTTATGCTTATCCTAATAACATGCAATCTTTTATAAACATCGGCTTCATGAAAAAGAGCCAAGCATAAAGAGTTAAACTTTTTTTCCGTAAAAATCTCGCATAAGCTTATGTTTTTATGAGATTTTTGATTCATCTCATAAGCAATACTTAGATGAAAAACAGTCGGAATTACGCCTAGTTTTAAAATGGCAAAATTTAGGTGTCGAGTAAGTATATGTACTCTTCTCTCTAACTCGCCTCTATCGTATAAAGGATCAAAAGTTCTTGAAATACCGATGGATTTTCGCTTGTGCTTTGTTTGAATCTCATCATCGCTAATCCCGCACACTCTAGCATACAGCTCTTTCGCATAAGCTCCCCATGACTCAATCGTTCCTCTTCTTTTTTTTAAATCACCCAGAGTATGGATTTGAGCCAAGCGAAGTTTTTCTTTCATGCTTTTACCGATGCCCGCAAACTCCCCTACGGGAATTTTCTCTATAAAACTATCTATCTTATTGGAATATACAACCTTGCATCCAAAAGGTTTGGCGTAAGTAGTGGCAAGTTTGGCAATGTAGCGGGTTTTTGCCGCACCGATTGAGACGGGAAGCCTTAACACTTCTTTTATCTCAACTTTTAAATTTTTTATAAAATCTTCCACATCTCCATCTTCAATCCAACCGCTTAAATCCCCGTAAAACTCGTCAATACTTGCCTGTTCAACAAGCGGTATCTTTGTTTGCAAAAACTCATGAAGCTCATGCGAGAGTTTTTGGTAGAGCGACATATCGGGTGCTTTTATGATAAGCTGCGGACACAACGAGAGAGCCTCTTTAATGCTCATGGCGGTCTTTACGCCGTAAGCCCTTGCTTCATAGCTTGAAGTGGTAAGTATGCCGCGAATTCTTCCGTCTTCATCTTTAAAAGCATCTATATCGTCATCGCTATTTTCATAAGCTTTATAAAAAGTAGGCACAAAAGAGCCGGAGTTCTCAAAGTTTACGGTCTGTTTTTTTGCATCTTTGTTAAATATTTTCGTATCGCTCCGTCCGCCGATGGCAACAGGTTTTCCTTCTAAAAAAGGCTCTTTTATGCGAGCAGCACTTACAAAAAAGCAGTCTATATCTATGTGTATTTTCATAAGTTGATTATAGATAAATTTGAGAGTAGAGGTTGGAAATATGGCAAATTGCAAAGAAAAAAAGTGTAAAAATATTCTTTAAAAGTGGAGATTCATTCAGGGGGGGGGTGTAACTCGTAACTTTAGATTTATAGATACGAATATCAGCTCATAAGTTGTAAAAACTTTTCTCTTCTCTCTTGTGGAGCAGATTTTAAAATTTCTATATGTTTTTGCAAAATAGATATATATGATTCATCTCTATTTTGATTTTTGATAGAGCGATTAAATATTTCAATAAATTGATCAAGTTCACTTAATATTTGTTCAACTTTTCGTTGATAATTTGTACCGCCTATTGTTCGTATTTCAACATGATTTGTTTTGTTATGCTCTCTTCTTTTTTCGAGATTCCAAACTCTTCCCTTTTTGCTTTTGAGTTTGTTTGCTTCTTCCATATCAAGAACAGTCAAAATATCCATAACATTTAGGCAAAATGCATTTCTATTTCCCCAATTGCGAAGTAGTGAAGCTTCATTGCACAAGAGCATAAATTTATAAAAATCTACATCTGTATCTTCATCAATGGTTGAAATATGAATATGAAAACCTGTATTTTCATCTGTTGAGCCATTTTGATTAATAATATTTGCTATTTGACTAATATATAGTTTCAAATCTTCGTATGTACAAATCGGTGTTGTAATCTCTTTGCCTCCCATCGCACTTAGGGATGGTTCGTTTTTATAGTTCATATTGTCGTCATCGTTGCTTTGGAGATTTATTTTTAGCTCAGTTTTTTCTTTTAGAATATCCTCAAGAGCATCAATTATTTCATCCTCTATCATTCCATTGGGATAAAATTCAAATTCACAGCCAAACTTCAAGTGACTATACGACATTAAATATCTCCGTCTATGATTGACTTATGATAAGCGTCGATATCAAAGAGCTTCGGCTTTTTCCACTCTGTAATAGGCTGTTTCTTTTTATGGTCTTTTTTATTCATATAAAAATAAGTAAATGCTCTTTTATTGGTATCGAAACTTCTACTCTTCACTTCTATCGACTCTCGAGTATAATAGTCAGGGCTTCCCTCAAAGAGATCTATTTTTTTTAATAAATCTCTTCGTGCAATTTTGTATAGCTCACCTTCTATAGTATTTAAAGGTTTATCTTTTAACAGATATGGATATTCTCCTCCCTGTGCTGTGTACATTGCGAACTTTCTAACAGTGGACGCTTTTGAAATATATTTAGCTTTGTCAAGAAAATATTCATTCTCAAATCCTCTTTTTAGCGACCCATACACAAAAAGATACACCTCAAAGTATTCATCCTCTCTAGCAAAAGTACCTTTATCCTTAATAGTGATTGTTCCATTATCATGAAGTCTATGAAGATTGACTCGTACAATGTCAGTAGATAAATCAGGTAAATTTTCACGAACATATTTAAAAGTAAAATCCTTATGTAAAGGGAGCTTTTTTATAAATTTTTTAATTTCTTCTGATTTTGTCACTTATATGAGCCTTTATATTCGCAAATGAGTGTTACGCTTTTTTTGTTATTATAGCAAAAATATTTTAAATATATATAACTGCTTTATCTGCCTGTATCATGGTAATTTTACTCTATATTATTTATATATATATTATACAAATTCGTGTTACGATTTTTTTAAATTTTTATAGAAAATATTTTTTATTTTTTAGAAGTGAAAAATAGGTAAGTGGAGATGTGTTTCAGTTTTGAAGAGTGGAGATTTTTTCTTATGAAGAGAAAATTCCGGGGACAGTATACCAATTAATCTAAGTAGAGTATTGTCTTTTTTAGGTCGTCCGGCTTTTTTATTTTTATAATCTGTTCCTGCTAATGATTTTATTTTTTCTCGTTCCCATCATCCTTCGATGGGACTGCATACAAGAACTACAACTTGCTATAAAAATTCCTAAGCTAAAATGCCAACTTTTTCAACTCTTTTTTTAAATGCTTCAATGCCCACTGAAACAGTTAAACAAATCCCGAGCAAGACCGTAAAAATAAGCAGAGGATTTTTAAAGCTGTATATAAAATCAGGAAAATAGTAGTAATAGATAAAAGTGTGAAACAAGAAGATATTAAACGAATGTATACCTATGAACTCCAGCGCTTTTTTGGCACTGCTTGAAACCAAAACCAGCTCTGTCGTCCAAAGAATAAGCAAGATTCCAAAAAAAGTATCTGCACGAACACTGTCAAAAAGATAGCCGTTTTGTCTGTACCACGCAAAAAAAAGAGTCAAACTAACCAATATTAAAAATCTTAAGTTGCCTTGTTTTTGCAACCATCCAAAGAGTCTCACAAAACCGTCTATTTGTGAAAGATAGATACCGACTGCAAAAGGGAAAATCCAGTCATTTACAAGCGGAATCGGGACAAAAAGCAGCGCGGCACAAAAGGCTAAAAACCACAACTTAAACTTTTGAGTAAGAGAAAAAGCAAAAGGAAAAATAGCATAAAGAACGACAATAAGGCTTATAAACCACCAAGTGGCGTTGTACCCATAGCCCACATCGGTAAATATATGGATGCCTATCATCTGAATGAAAAGACCAAAATAAGCATCTTCTCCAAAAACACTCTCCAAAGATCGTCCCATAAAAAGCGTCCCGATGGGAATAAATATAAGTGCAATAAGCCAATAATTCATATAAAGCCTTATCGCTCTTTTTTTATAAAAAGCCAATATTTCCAACTTTTTTTTCTTCGCTGATTCCGATAAACCATAGCCGCTGAGCAGCACATAAATGCCCACGCAAACTTTTGCCAAAAGTGCCGTTTGAAAAACAATCCACCCCATTTCAGGCTTTTCATAAAAAAGATGATGCCAGAGAATAAGCATCAACGCTATACCTTTGCTTGCGTTAGTGAGAGAGAGATCAAATTTTTTTAAAGTCAAGACGATGCCTAAAGCTGATTTTGAAAATCATATCAAAATTCTTCCATTTATAGATATATTTTACAATTTGTAATCTTATATCGGTACAATTTGCTTTATGAAATATATATTACTAATTTTTGTTCTCTTTTTTAGCGCGTGTAGCGTTAAAAATTATGAGCATACGCAAACAAAAATCGTTACTATGAAATCACCAAAGATTAAATATTCCGATGTCGGATATTTGAGAAACAGCGATAAGACAATAGAATTGGAACTTTTTATGGCGGGCAAATGTATAGAAAAAATTGCCATAAATCATCTCATCTGCACCAGTGAGGGGTGCATGAGTAAAAGCGGATTTAACAAAGATTATCTTACGCAGATTTACCCTGATGATACAATGCAAAATATGCTTCTCTCCCGTGCTATTTATGACGGTAAAAATTTAATAAAAACCGATGATGGATTTGAGCAGCAGATTAAAGATGAAACCGTAGATATACTTTACAAAGTAGACTCTCACGGCGTGCAGTTTAAAGATAAAAAAAATGACATAATTTTTAAGATGAAGGATACGAGTGAGTAAATTTGTAGGAGCTCATGTAAGTGCAAGCGGCGGTGTTTTTAATGCAGTTGCAAATGCACTCTCAATAGGTGCAAAAGCGTTTGCACTCTTTACAAAAAACCAAAGACAGTGGAACGGCAAAGAGCTTGATAGCGACACAATAGATAAATTTAAAAAAGCGTTGGATAGTAGCGGTATTTTGCCTAAATATGTACTTCCGCATGATTCATACCTTATCAACTTAGGTCATCCTGAAGACGACCAAAGAGAAAAATCGATGGATGCTTTTTTAGATGAGGTACAAAGATGTGAGCTTTTAGGTCTTGACAGGCTCAATTTTCACCCGGGTAGCCATCTAAAGAAGATAAGCGAAGATGAGTGTCTGAGTAAAATTTCTGAGGCTATGAACATAACGCTAAACAAAACAAAAGGCGTTAGTTTGGTTATTGAAAACACTGCCGGTCAGGGAAGCAATCTTGGTTGGAGGTTTGAGCATTTGGCGCAAATTATCGATAAAGTAGAGGACAAAAGCCGTGTGGGAGTTTGTATAGACACTTGTCATATGTTTAGTGCAGGGTATGACATAAGAACAAGAGAAGCTTATGATAAAACATGGAGCGAATTCGACAAAATCATAGGCTTTAAGTATCTTATGGGAATGCATATAAATGACTCAAAAGCAAAATTCGGTTCACATGTAGACAGACACCACTCGTTAGGCAAAGGCGAAATCGGTCTTGATGCGTTTAGATTTATCATGAATGATAAAAGAATGAACGATATCCCGCTAATCCTTGAGACGATTGATGAGAGTATATGGAAAGAGGAGATAGAGATGCTTTACTCTTTTGTAAATTAAGTATCTTTTGTATAAAATCAGCGATAAGTTAACGAAAAAAGGTCAAATAATGAAAAATGTTATTTTATTTTTATCATTAGGGAGTAGCTTAATTGCCGGCGGCTATAAAATCCCAGAAACTTCGTTAAACTCGGTTGCCCTGAGTGCCGCGACCGTTGCATATTCAAATAGTGCTGATGCGGCTTATTACAATCCTGCAAATATGATTTTTATGAAAAACGAAAATGTCGCAGAGGCAAATTTGATTTACATCGGGCTTAGTGATGTAAACTACAAAGGTTCATATACAAATAGTTTCGGTACGACTATAACGGGATATGATATAGAGTCGAAAAAAGAGAACTTTCTTGTTCCCTCGCTTCACTATGTATCGGAAGATTTTAGAGGCGCTCGCTTTGGATTAAGCGTAATTTCTCCTGCAGGGCTATCTAAAAGATGGAATTCGGCTCCCGCAATTTACAGCGCAGAGGAGTTTACGCTTAAAACACTTGAGGTAAATCCGAGTATCGCACTTCCTATCGGTGATAAAGCCGCTTTTGCGATAGGTCTTAGAGCAATCTACTCTGAAGGTATAGTTAAAAGCAGTTCGTCTATCGCATCTCGCGATATGAACGGTGATTCAATAGATTTTGGATACAACTTGGCACTATCCTATAAACCGACATCGGAGTTAGGGTTGGCTTTGACATATCGTTCAAAGATTGATTTGAGCATAGAGGGTGATGCCGCACTCTCCTATTTGACAAACAGTTCGACTAGCAGTGCATCGGTCAGCGTGAGCGTTCCCGCTCTGCTAAATTTTGCTCTCTCTTACACATTGCCGAGTGATACGACGGTAGAGTTTGTCTATGAGAGAAACTATTGGCACTCATACAGTGAGTTGGACTTTAATTATGGTTCCGGCGTAAATCCTGTTGCAAATATCGTCTTTGGCACACCGATAGCAAGAAACTGGAAGGATACGGATGTTTTTCGTTTGGGTATTACCCAGAAGTTAGATAAACTTACTTTGATGGGCGGTGTTGTTATAGATGAAACACCCGTGCCAAATGCTACAATCGGGTTTGAACTGCCTGATAGTGACTCTGTGTCGGTATCGTTTGGTACAAGATATCAGATAAGCGAGAAGATAAATATAGGACTAGCGGCACTTTATTCGATTAGAGAAGATAGAGCGGTTTCAAACAGTGCGATAAGCGGGGAGTTTAAAGACTCAAATGTATTGATAATTTCGTCTGCATTAGAATATAAATTTTAAGGAATTCTTTGGAAACATTAATAAATTTTTTAGAAGCAAAAAATGTAGAGAAATCTATCATTTTTGCACAACTAAAATGTAGTAAAACAGAAGCGATATTGTTGCAAACTTTAGCAAAGAGATATATGCGCGGAGAGGATGATGTTGTAGTTCTTGAACTTTTGCAAGAGATTTACGGTGATGAAAAATATGAGGGAATAAAGCATCTTCAAGAGGTAAAAATTCTTTTAGAACTTGGCTGGTTGCATCAGCAGAGTTTTACCCCTATAAAAATTTCTGAAGTGACTCCGCTGGAACTTTTAAACAGCGCGGTGGGCTTGTCACCCTCATTTTTAAAGATACTCCAAGACGGTGCTATTGAGAGTGAGTTGCCAGATATTAAGCCGTACTCGGATCATCTTGAGTATTTGCAAGATCAGTTTCTTCGCATAGACCTTTATCAAAAAATGAGTGCAATTCGTCAAAATGTTCATGAACACTCACTTGGAATAGATAGAATGCAAACCAAACTTAAACTTTTGGAAAAACGCATAGAAGACAGGGTGGAACAGACTTCAGGAAAACTTGTGCTTGACAAGTTTTTTAAACAAAAAAAGATGACATCTAAAGAGCAGGTGATTTTTCTAGCCCTTCTTCGTGAAGAGTATAGTGCTACCGATGCTTCGCTTAGAGAAATGAATACTTTGATTGAACTAATTTCACTCGATGAGTATGAACGCATAAAAAATCGTTCACTTTTAGAGGATGGCTCAAATCTTATAAATGACGGAATAATCGACTATGAAGAGATGTTAAATCCTTTTGGCGGAATTTCAAGAGCTTTTTATATAGTTGATGAGGTTTTGCACAACATAATTCACCCTCAAAAAAACAAAAAAGTTCGTCGTATAAAACTAAACACGCTTATAGACGAGCAAGATATTTTTGAGTTAGTAGACCCTGAAACTTCGCTTGAAGATGTGGTTTTAGCAAAAGAGACGCAAGAGACGCTTAAAAATCTTATGAGACAACTGGATAAAGAAGTAATTTCAAGACTTGTAGAGTGGGGCGTGAAGGATAAAAAAAGCGGAATTGACGCGAGGATAATCTTCTACGGAGCGGCAGGAACCGGTAAAACGATGACGGCATATTCGCTTGCAAAATCGCTTAAACGACAGGTTTTGGCATTTGACTGTTCAAAAATTCTCTCCATGTATGTCGGCGAGAGTGAGAAAAATGTCCGTAAAATTTTTGATACTTTTTATGATTTATGCGAAAAAACAAAATCGGAGCCGATACTTTTGTTAAATGAGGCAGACCAGTTTTTAGGAGCTCGTTCAAGCGGAGCAAACAGCGGAGCCGATCAGATGCATAACCAGATGCAAAATATATTTTTGGAGCAGATTGAGAAGTTTAAGGGTGTTTTAATTGCTACGACAAACCTACTAGAAAACATAGACAAGGCATTTTCAAGACGATTTAACTATAAGATAGAGTTTAAAAAACCAAATCAAGAACAGAGGCTTGCATTGTGGAAAAAGATGCTCCCTGTTGATGCTCCGTATGAGAAAGATTTTAATGTAAATGCGCTCTCTAGCTACTCTCTAACAGGTGGACAGATAAATTTAATCATAAAAAATACGGCATACAAAGTAGCCGTTAGAGAAAAACCGCTATTTTCATTAGAAGATTTTGAACAAGAGATAAAAAAAGAGAAAGACGCAAGTTTTGACAGCGAAAAATCTATGGGGTTTTTAAATAAATAGTATGAATATTTATATGCACCAAGCTATAAAATAGACTTGACAAATTTATCTATTTGACATAAAATACATCGTATATACAAAAAATGGAATTGTTGCCTAATGAATAATAATAAAAGTATTCGATACTCTCTTGAAAAAAATGAGATTTTAAAAGAGCAAAGAGGTATCAGTTTTGAAGATGTGATACTGAGCATACAAAATGGGCATTTACTAGATGATATAGTGCATCCAAACAGAGAGAAATATCCAAATCAGAATATTTTTATCATTTTGGTGGAGATTAAAGAGTATGTTTATTTAGTTCCGTATGTTGAAGATGATATTTCAATATTTTTAAAAACGATTATTCTATCAAGACAGATGAGCAAAAAATATAGTAAAGGGGTTCAAAAATGATTAAGTTAGATGAGTATGAGCAAGAGATTTTACAAAGTGTAGAAAATGGCGAATGGGAAAGCAAAAACAACACTAAAGACAGACTTCAAGAGTTACAGTCATACATAAAGAATCAGAACAAAAAAGCCATTTCGCTTAGAGTAAATGAAAATGATATTTATGAGCTAAAGAAAAAAGCACTGGAAAATTCTATACCGTATCAAAATATTATTCAAATGTTGATACATCAATATGCTACAAATCAAATAAAATTGAGTGTATGAATTTTATATCAAACTAGGTACTGAATCTCAAGTTTGGTATTATTAGAGGTGTTTTAAAATGAACAGATATATGCATCAAGCTATAAAAGAGGCACTTAAAGGGGTTGTGAGAAATCATGGAGGACCTTTTGGTGCCGTGATAGTAAAAGAGGGCAAAATCATTGCAAAAGCTCACAATAAAGTCTTAAAACTAAATGACCCAACAGCCCATGCAGAGATAGAAGCAATTAAAAAAGCCTCTAAAAAACTGAGAACTTTTGATTTGAGCGGGTGTGAAATCTATACGACTTGTATGCCGTGTCCTATGTGTAGCGGGGCTATAAGATGGGCAAATATAAAAACTATCTATTACGGTGCAACAAGCGGGGATGCTGAAAGTATCGGATTTAGAGATAAAGAGTTCTACGATAAAGAGTTTTTAGATATAAAAAATATTGATAGAGCGGAGTGCTTAGAACCGTTTATGGTATGGCAGGCAAAAGAGGATAAAAGAATTTACTAGGTATAGCAAAAATGTAACCTTGTAGTAACCTTGCTGTAACACCCTTGTAATACTTTTTATGCAAAATTTCAGCATAAAATTTGTTACAAGGATATCCTATATGTTAGCTTTCTCAACCAAAATAATCAATTATATATGTAAGCACTACAACATAAACAGAGATGACGCTGCGGCAATCGTTGAGGACGAGTGGGATTATATAGAACAAGAGTTTGTAGCCCAAGAGAGTAGCGCTGAAGATATAGCTAAAGAGCTTATCTCTCTATATATGGTGGCTTGATTATGTCTGTTAGCGTAGAGAATTATTTTAACCATAACTACCCATCTTTTTCAAAATTGCCGAATTTGTTTCGCACAATGACACTCTCTTTTTTTAAAAAGCTCTTTCATGAAAATGAGATAAATGATGTCCTTGCAAAAAATAGGCATCTTGATTCATTTGATTTTATCGAGTTTGTACTGGATTATTTTAATATAGATATCACTATAAACAAAAATCAGCTCCAACGAATTCCGTCCTACGGAAGAGTCGTCATTATAGCAAATCATCCTCTTGGTGCATTGGATTCGCTTGCACTTTTAAATGTTATAAAAGATGTGAGAAAAGATATAAAAATAGTTGCATCAAATTTTTTGAGTGAATTTAAAAATTTGGATGAAGTACTTATACCAATTGAAAATATAAAAGGTAAACTGCAAAGAAGTTCTGCAGAGGCGATTTACGATGCACTAAATAAAGAGCAGGTGATAGTAGTGTTTCCATCAGGTGAGGTTAGCCGTGCAAGAGTGAACGGCATAAAAGATACAAAGTGGAAAAAAGGGTTTTTAAAAATAGCGCAAGGTACAAAGTCGCCGATTTTACCTATCTTTATAGATGCTAAAAATTCAAAAACCTTTTATCTTCTATCAATGGTAAATAAATCTTTGGCAACTGCTTTGATTCCGCATGAGATGTTTAAATATTATAATAAAAAGATAGCATTTACGATAGGTAAAAGCATCCCGTATGAAAGCTACTATACTCCCTCTATCAACATCACGGACAGAGTCAAACTGCTTCGCAAACATTTTTATATGATTGCTAAAGAACAAAAAGGAATTTTTAAAACATATAACGGCATTGCACTTGCCCAAAATAGACAAGAGTTAAAAAAAGAGCTTGAAAATGCAAAACCTATCGGTGAAACAACGGACGGTAAAAAGATTTATCTCTATGCAAATGCAGGAGATAATGTTCTTATCAAAGAGATTGGCAGACTCAGAGAGATAAGTTTTCGTCAAGTCAAAGAGGGAAGCGGGAAGCAGAGAGATATTGATGATTTTGACTACTGCTATGAGCATATTATTCTTTGGGATGAAAAGGATTTGGAGATAGTCGGCTCTTACCGCATAGTAAAATCAAGTGAAATGATAGATGCTTACGGTATAGACGGACTTTACACTTCAACTCTATATAGGTATGACAAAACATTTGACAAATATTTCCCAAACTCCATTGAACTGGGACGCAGTTTTATTCAGCCGAAATATTGGAATTCAAGAGCGCTTGATTATTTATGGCAGGGAATAGGGGCATATATTAGAGCAAATCCGGATATCAGATATATGTTCGGTTGTGTTAGTATATCTAGCTCATATAGCGAAGAAGCGACTTCACTCTTAGTCTATTTTTACACAAATTATTTTGGCGCAAAAATAAAAAGCGTAGAACATCGTGATAGTTATATTATGCTTGAATCTAAAAAACGAAAATATGATGAACTCTTTTTTAAAGATGATTATGCAAAAGATTTGATAATTTTAAAGCATGAGCTTCATCTGATGGGTTATGTCATTCCGACACTATATAAACAATATAGCGAATTATGTGATGATAACGGAGTTGAATTTATTGACTTTGGAATAGACAAGGGATTTGGAAACTGCGTTGACGGTTTTATAATAGTCGATATAGAGAAATTAAAACCGCAAAAGAGGAGGCGTTATTTAGGTAATTAGTGTTACAAATCCGCATTTTGTAATTTTTATATCTCAAAAACTGTTTCAAAAATACTCACTAGCTATGATAGCTCAAAAAAATGTGTAGTATTTTGTAACAGCAATCACTTCAAATCTCATCATAATCTTTTATTTAATACTCTTTTTGCTACAATCTATGCAACTGTTTTTTCTAAAAATATGTGAAGATATTTAAGTCAAACGGCTTATGTTTTTGTGCGTTTTAAAACAATAATAATAACAAAGGTGGTTATATGGAGCATATTAGTACTGCAAATCCGTATTTTGGGGTATTTGTACTTTTTCTCGTAACATTCGGTGCATTTACGATAACGACGATTGTCGCTCGTTTGGCAAGTCGCGCATTGGCAGCTAAAAATACTGAAAAAATTAAATTGTCAGTTTATGAGTGTGGACCTGAAGTTACGAAGCAGCCAAATAGAATTTCTCCGCAGTTTTATCTATTTGCACTACTTTTTTTACTCTTTGATGTAGAGATAGTTTTTATGTTTCCATGGGCGGTTGATTTTAAACTACTTGGATGGTTTGGTTTTGCCGAGATGTTAATGTTTATACTTTTATTAACAATCGGTTTCGTATATGCATGGAAAAAAGGAGCGCTAGAATGGCACAACATAAAGTAAATTATACGCAAAACGGCGGTTTGCCGGTTGCACTTACAAGTATTGATAAAATCGTAAACTGGGGTCGTTCAAACTCTCTTTGGGCACTAACTTACGGTCTTGCTTGTTGCGGTATCGAGATGATGGCAAGCGGTGCTTCAAGATATGACTTCGATAGATTCGGAACAATCTTTAGAGCATCTCCTCGCCAAGCCGATGTTATGATAGTTGCCGGAACGCTTACAAAAAAACATGCAGAGTTCATTAAAAGACTTTATGACCAAATGACTGAACCGAAATGGGTTATCTCAATGGGTTCATGCGCAAATACGGGCGGTATGTTTAACACTTATGCAACGGTTCAAGGCGTTGATAGAATTATCCCTGTTGATTTGTATCTCCCGGGGTGTGCGCCAAGACCTGAAACACTCCAATACGGTGTAATGTTACTACAAAAGAAAATTCGTGCAAATCAAGCTTCAAGAGCGCAAAAAGCTAAAAGGTTAATGTAATGAGAGCTTATAAACCTAAAGACAATGTACAAGCAAAACCGTACTATACGGATAGATTTTATGTATCGCCTCAAGTACCGAAGTATGAAGTAGAGAGTGATGAAGTTTTCGCACATGATTTAGAGGCGATAAAAACAAAGTTTGATGTACTTGATGCATACATTCAAGTTGGTCAAATGGTTGTTTTTATCAATCCGCAAGATAACTATAAAGTTTTAGAACTTATGAAAAGTGAGCTTGAGTATGTTCAGCTTACAGAGATGAGTGCGATTGACTGGCTATCTGCAAGAGGCGGTTTTGAAGTTTTTTATCAGATGTTAAGCATGAGTAAAAGAAAAAGAGTTCGTATAAAAATGTTTATCAACAAAGGCGAAGCTATAAACTCTGTTGAAAAGCTGTTTCGTAGTGCCGATTGGTCTGAGAGAGAGATGTTTGATATGTTCGGCATAGAAGCAAACGGGCATCCATTTATGAAAAGAATTCTTATGCCTTACGATTGGCAAGGACATCCTCTGCTTAAAACTTATCCTCTTCAAGGCGATGAGTTTGCAGCATGGTATGAAGTTGATAAGATTTACGGCAAAGAGGCAAGAGATATTATCGGACCTGAACTTCGCGATACTGCAAAAGTTGACAGATATGATTCCCAAAGATTTGCACGCCTTGGGCATGAAGTACCAAAAGGAACAACGATTACGGGTAACGAGCCTAAGGTAGTTCAAAGCTATCAAGAAGAGGGCGGTGTTTTCATGATTAAAAAATTTGATAAAAAAGATTCGGTCGTTATTGACGATCCTCAAAGATAGGTAGTAATATGCAAGTAAAAAATAGATTAAACCCGTTTTTTGAAAATATCACTTTTGATAGAGAAGATAATGAGATTATCCTAAACTTTGGTCCTCAGCATCCATCGGCTCACGGACAACTTCGCTTGATGCTTCATCTTCAACAAGAGATGATTGTAAAAGCTCATCCGGATATCGGATATCTTCACCGCGGTATGGAGAAGATGGCTGAAAATATGATTTACAATGAGTTTATGCCGACAACGGATCGTATGGACTACATAGCATCATCTTCAAATAACTATGGATTTGCGCTAGCTGTTGAGAAACTTATCGGTCTTGAAGTTCCTCGTCGTGCAAAAGTAATTCGTATGATGCTCTTAGAAATTAACCGTTTGATGAGCCACCTTTTCTGGTTGGCGACAACTGCGCTAGATATCGGTGCTATGACGGTTTTCCTTTTTGCATTCCGCGAGAGAGAGTATCTTATGGATATCATCGAGGGTTACTGCGGAGCTAGACTTACTCATGCGGCTATTCGTATCGGAGGAGTTCCCTTAGATATACAAGACACTTTTATATCTCAGCTAAGAACATTTTTAGATAAGCTTCCTGCAAATATTAAGGATTATGAAGACCTTCTTGACACTAACCGTATTTGGTTGATGAGAATGGAAGAAGTCGGAACTATATCAAAAGAGATGGCACTTTCATGGGGCTGTAGCGGAGTAATGCTTAGAGCATCAGGTGTCGCTTGGGATATCCGTAAAGAGGAACCGTATGAGCTTTATGATGAAGTAGAGTTTAGAGTTCCTTACTCTGACAAGGGTGATAACTTTGCAAGATACCGTATGTATATGGAAGAAATGAGAGAGTCTGCGAAGATTCTTTATCAAACTATTGATATGTACGAGAAGACAGTAAAAGATGGACAGACTGAGCTTATGGCTCATGCACCGAAATATGTCTCTGCTCCAAAACTAGACATTATGACTCAAAATTACTCTTTGATGCAGCATTTCGTTCTTGTAACACAAGGTATGAGACCACCGGTCGGAGAGGTTTATGTAGCAACTGAATCACCAAAAGGGGAACTTGGTTTTTTCATAAATTCTCAAGGCGGACCGTATCCGTATAGACTAAAACTTCGCGCACCTTCATTTTGGCATACAGGGATTTTGACAGACCTTTTACCGGGACATTATATTCCCGATGTTGTTTCAATCATAGGTACAACAAATATCGTATTTGGAGAGGTAGACCGCTAATGAAAAGATATGATTTAAGACATTTAAAAGATGGCTTTGAGCCTCGCATGAGAGAGATTTTAGCATCTCATAAGGTTGGAGAAGTGGCAATCTTTTTATTTGAAATCGGTGATTTTACTCCGATTCAAAGGTCGGCAGATTTGGTAAAAGAGTGTAGATATGAGTTACTTAACTCTTTAAAGTTTAACGAAGTCGACTGGACTATCGTTACAAAAAAATAGGCAGGATTTAAACTTTGAGTAAAGTATATTTTTCTACTTGGAACGGTGAGTTTGTTAACAATATTAACACGCCGCAGGAGGAGTGGAAAGAGTCAGCTTATAACTTACCGGCACAATATGACAGCCACCGTGCGTCAAAAGCTTTTATAGGCTGGGACGGTGTTGCGCTTTTTGATAAGGATGTAGATGTTATCCGTTTAGCGATGGAATATGCTGCACAGTATCAAGAGTATTCTGAAGCATGTGGAAGATGTGCACCCGGACGATGGGGTGGGCGAATTTTATATGATTTGCTAGATAAGATTGCACGCGGTGAGGGAAGCAAAGCTGATTTAGACCACTTAAAAGAGATTGGCAAAAGTATGCAAGTCACTTCAAAATGTGAGATTGGAAAAACCGTTCCAAACCCTATTATTGATTTGATGGAACATTTTGAAGCCGAATTTTTAGAGTGCATAGATAAGCAAAAACCATCAAAGCATTACCATGAAGAAGTCGGATATATCGCAAAAATAACGGCACCATGTACGGATGCTTGTCCTTCGCATGTCGATATTCCTGCATATATTGAGGGTGTAAGAGACCTTAGAATGGATGACTCTTTGATGGCGACTCGCCAAACAATGCCGCTAGCGCATGTTTGCGGTCGTGTTTGTCCGCATCCGTGTGAAGAGGCTTGCAGAAGAACGAATCTTGATGAGCCTATTTCTATTATGTCGCTAAAGAGACTCGGTGCCGACTGGGAGACTGATCATGGATATGATTTCTTTCACCCGATGGAGAAAAAACCAAGTAACGGCAAAAGAGTTGCAGTTATCGGTGGAGGTCCTGCAGGACTTACAACGGCTTACTATCTTGCAGCTGATGGAGTTGAAGTTGATGTTTATGAGGAACTTCCTGTTTTAGGCGGTGAAGTTGCAGTCGGTGTTCCTGAGTATAGGATGCCGATAGGTAAATACAACAAAGATATCGAATGTGTTAGAGATATGGGTGTCAATTTTATAGTAAACAGTAAAATCAACGCAGATGATATGAGAAGATTTGAGAGTGAATATGATGCTACTATGGTTGCAACAGGAACTCGTATATCTAAAAAAGTTTACTGTAACAACGAAAGAGCAGAGATAAAAGGGTATTGGGGTGCAATAGACTTTTTAGATAAAGTAAATCTTTATGAGAAGTACGGTTATAAAATTTCAAAAGCAGAACAGGATGAAAACCTTTTAACCACTGACTTTGTTGATTTAACAGGAAAAGTCGTCGTTTGCGTCGGCGGCGGTTTTACATCTATGGATGTCGTTAGATGTGCTATCAGAGCAAATGCAAAAAAAGTTTATATGATTTACCGTAGAGATGAGAAGACCATTATCAAAAACACGACTTATGAAGAGTATCATGAAGCCGTAGAAGAGGGCGTTGAGTTTCTATTTCACTCCGCGGTTGCAGATATGAGAGATGAAGATAATATTTTAAAATCTCTTCTTATAGATAAGTTTGAGTTGGTTCCCGATCCAAACGGCGGCCGTGCCGAACTTGTAAAAGTTGAGGGTGCTTCTTATGTTATAGAGGCAGATTATCTTATTCCTGCAGTTTCGCAGTCGGCTGACCTTAAGCTTCTTCCTCCTGAGTGGGAGATTGAGATGACTTCATGGGCGACTATTAAGACAAACGGCAAGGACTATATGACATCTCGCAAGGGTATTTTTGCTTCAGGGGATTGCGAATACGGTCCTATGACTATTGTAAATGCAGTCGGTCAAGCAAAACGCGCGGCTTCAGTTATGAGCAGATATGTTTTAAGCGGTGAAGTTACCCTTACCGATGATGAGATTATGGAAGACCATCTTAGAAAACTTCGTGTTTATGATAAAAAAGAGAAGATTACAGGTTGGTTAAAAGGGATTCCGAGACAGCACTCAGAGGTTCTTGAAGTTGAAGATCGAAAATATAACAACAAAGAAGTAAACTTAGGTTTTACGCAAGAAGAGGCTATGAGTGAAGCTGAACGATGTATGCGCTGTTACTATATAGCTATGGTGCAGGCGTAGAGGATGGGAGATATGAATAAATTGATTAATTTTAAAATTGACGGTATCTCAGTTGAAGCTCAAAAAGGCGAGACCATTTTAACCGTGGCTCGCAAAAACGGGATTTATATCCCTACAATGTGCTACATCTCTAAAACTTCGCCGTGTGCATCATGCCGTATGTGTGTTGTTGAAGCTAATGAAGTCGATGGTTTTATTCTTAGCTGTAACACTCCTCCGACCGAGGGTGTAGAGATTACTACAAATAGTGCCGCTTTACAAAACGAGAGAACGAACATCATGAAACTTTATGATGTAAATCATCCTTTAGAGTGCGGTGTTTGCGATAAATCAGGAGAGTGTGATCTTCAAAATAAAACTTTAGAGTTTAGTGTCGAGAGACAAAGTTTCTCTGCTCGTGATCAGCTTCGCCCGCTTCAGCATTGGGGACTTATAGACTATGAACCGTCATTGTGCATTATGTGCGAAAAGTGCGTGCATGTATGTAATGAAGTTATAGGTGATGACGCTATCGAAGTAAAATTCGGCGGATATAGTTCAACGATTATTCCAAAAAATAGCGAAACTCTTGATTGTACTTTCTGCGGAGAGTGTATAGCAGTTTGTCCTGTCGGTGCACTGACAAGCAGCGGTTTTAAATATAGAGCAAATGCGTGGGAGTTAGAGCGTGTTCCCGCAACATGTGCTCACTGTTCTGCAGGCTGCCCTCTTGAGTATGAAACAAGACACGGCTCTTTAAACGGTGCTGATGAGATATTTAGAGTTAAAAACAATTTTGAGTTCGCTTCACTTTGCGGTGCAGGGCGATTCGGTTTTGATTTTGATAACATAGCCGTTAAAAATGAAAACGCATTTGGCAGAGCTATTGAAGCGTTAAAAAACGCAAAAGCTATAAGATTTTCTTCTATGATTACAAATGAAGAAGCGCATATTTTAGAACTTCTAAAAGATAAACTAGGCGTAAAACTCTTTAATGAAGATGCAAGAAAATTCGCAGAGTTTATGTCTTCATACAGCTCAATTAGTGGGAAATTACATCATAGCGGTTCTCTTGATGCAATCAAGCAATCAGATGCAGTAATAGTTATAGGAAGCAGAATTGCAACAGATAATCCGGGTGTCAGATATGCGCTAACGACCGCTTCAAAGCATAACGGCGCGAAAATAGTCTATGCTCACCCTATGGAAGATACTTTAATGCAAAATGTCATAACTCAGATGATGAAGTATGAAGTGGGAACAGAAGAGGGTGTTATGGCACTTTTGGCTCATACAATTTTAAAAGATAGTGATTTGGATGAGAGTGAGAGAGCATTTTTTGATGAGCTGGATTTTGGTTACTTGTATGCCGAGACAAATATAGGCGAAGAAGAGCTATCTCACATGATGAAATCATTTATGCGAGCAAAAAAACGCTCTCTTATCATAGGTAATGATTTGATTGCACATGATCGTTCAAGTAATATAGCAAAATTAGCAGCTTTAATAGAGAAATACAGTGATTTTTCTTTGATAGTAGTCCCAAGAGAAATAAATACATTAGGCGTATCTCTTATAAATTCACTGGATTGCGACGAGAAGATATCAAATGTAGTAGGTTATAACGCTAAAGGCGACTTTGTTATCTCTTCGCTTGAGGGTGCGGATTTGGCAATTCCTGCGCTTAACCAACAAGAGGGAACTTTTGTAAGCATCGATAACAGGGTATTACCTACGAATGTAGCGTTAGAGTTCGACGGATATACGCTAAATGATATTGCAATGGCTTTTGGAATATATGAAGAAAATACTATAAATTACACAAAAGAGTTAAATAAAAATTCTGGATTTAAAGATATAATCTTTGATGATTTAGAGAATTTCTTATCACCTCTTGGCGAAGACAACCGCGGATATCTGCTTGATGAAGTTATATGCCAGACGGATGGTAAACTTGAAGAACTTAATGATATGCCGGAATTTAACGGTACGATTATTTACAACTGTGATCCGGTACTTCAGTTTAATAACTATACCTTTAAAACGGTGCAACTCCCTAAAGAGAACCTTTTGCTTGGTTCTGCACAGTTTGCGGTTGCGGCTAAAATTGCAGATGGAGATATTGTTGAGATTAGCTTTGGAGAGACAAAAATGCAAAGAGAATTTAAGTTAGATGGTGAGCTTAAAGGAACTATAGCGCTAAACCCTACTTTTGATATAAGCGTAGACGCTAGCAGATATAGATTTGAAAAATCCAAAATAGAAAGAGTAATGTAATGAGTAAAATTACTATAAATATTGATGGAAAAGAGATCCAAACGCAAGAGGGCGAGTATATACTCAATGCCGCTCGTGCAAATGATATCTTCATACCTGCAATTTGTTATTTGACAAGATGCAGCCCTACGCTTGCTTGTAGATTATGTCTTGTTGAAGCAGACGGTAAACAGGTATATGCTTGTAATGCTAAATCAAAAGACGGTATGAGCATTACGACAGTAACTGAAAATATAGCAAAAGAGCGTCGTGCGATCATGGAAGTTTACGATGTAAACCATCCTCTTCAGTGCGGTGTTTGTGATCAATCAGGCGAGTGCGAACTACAAAACTATACTTTAGAGATGGGTGTTGATGCTCAAAGTTATGCTATCAAAGATGTAAATAGAAAAGATAAAGATTGGGGACACATCCACTATAATCCTGGTCTTTGTATAGTTTGTGAGAGATGTGTAACGACTTGTAAAGATATGATTGGCGACAATGCTCTAAAAACAGTTCCGCGCGGAGCAGATGCTATCGAAGCAGAGTTTAAAGAGAGCATGCCAAAAGATGCTTATGCAATGTGGAATAAGCTCAACAAATCTCTTATCGGTCTAACAAGCGGTGAAGAGATGCTTGATTGTACAAGTTGTGGCGAGTGTGCTGCGGTTTGTCCTGTCGGTGCGCTTGTAGATACTCACTTTATCTACACTTCAAACGCATGGGAGTTAAAACAGATTCCCGCGACTTGCGGACATTGTTCTGCGGGATGCCAAATCTCTTACGATGTAAAACACACAAGCATTGACAATACGAACGAGAAGATTTACCGTGTTATGAATGAGTGGAACTATGTAGCTTTATGCGGTGCAGGAAGATATGGATTTGATTATCAAAACGAAGTCAAATCAAAAGATGAAAAAGCATTCGCAAAAGCAATAGAAGCATTCAAAAAAGCCGATACTATTAAGTTTACATCTACTATCACAAATGAAGAGGCATATCTTCTTCAATCTTTAAAAAATAAATACGGTTATAAACTTGTAAACAATGAAGCAAAAGCATTTCAAACATTTTTAAATGATTACAGCGAGATAAGCGGTACTAAACTTTACGGTTATGACCTTGAGGCTACTCACAATGCAAACTTTGTTATCTCGGTCGGAGCGGCTCTAAAGAGCGATAATCCAAATGCAAGATATGCGCTAAATAACTCAATGTCGGTAAATAAGGGTGCGGGATTATATTTTCACCCTGTAAAAGACCCTGTTATCGAGGGGCTTGGAAAAAGCATTATGACGCTTTATCATGCTCCGCTTCAAGAAGAGGCGGTACTTTACCTGATTCTTGATTTGTTTGCAGATAAAACAAAGCTGCCGTCTGATATATCAGATTATTTGGCAACATTTCACTCACAAAAAATTATAACGGTTGAAGAGATAATCAAAGAAGAGATTACCGAGATTGTTAAAGTCGTAAAGAAAAATGAAGAGACGGGTGAAGATGAAGAGATAGAAGAAGAGAAGAAAAAGATGGTTCCTAAAAAAATCTCTAAAGAGGTTGCAGTAGATGATAACCGTCTTTTGGCTATTTTGGGTGCCGATGATAAGTTTATGGAAAGTTTAGAGAAAAATCTTGCTAAAAAAGATAGTTTTGCTTTAATAGCGGGAGCAGATTTGTATACTCATCCAAATTCTAAAAATCTTGCTCGTCTTTTGGCGTTGATAGAGAAATATACGGCTTTTGAATTAACGATGATTCCAAACTTAACAAATACTCTGGGCGTATCTCTAATTTGTGAACTTGATGATGAAGTAGGAGCATACACAATCGGTTATAACACTAAAGGAGATTTTACTCTCTCTGCTTTAGGTAACGGTGATTTGGATATGCCTGCAATCAATCAGCAAGAGGGAACATTAACAAGTATAAACAAAAGAGTAAACCCGACAAACGCTGCAATAGGCTACAAAGGATATGAGCTTAACGATATAGCAAATGCGCTTGGTTTTAATGCCGAGAATGTAATCGATTATACTCCGATGCTGCCTACTAATAAAGGGTTTAAGTCTCAAAAATTTGATGATTTGCCGAATCATTATGAAAATGACGGCACTGAATGCCGTGGATATCTGCTTGAGAATCTATCTGTTGCAATAAGCGGCGATGAGTCGGTAGAAAAATTCAATGAAGCTAAACTTGAGGGAACTTTAATCTATCTTGCTAATCCTGTAAGACAGTTTACTGATTTTACAAACAAAGCTACCAATCTTGATGAGGTAAGCGGTGTTTATATGAGTGAAGAGTTCTTAAGTAAATCTGATTTGAATGAGGGGGACAGTGTGAGGGTTAAAAATGAAAACGGTGAAATTATTGCGAGTATCGTAAGCGATAATAAAATTAGCGGTGATATCGCACTTTTACCGACATTTGATTCTAAAATAAATTCAGAGGCACTGTTTAGCTCTTACCGCTTTGCTACAGCTTCGATTGAAAGGGTGTAATATATGGAAATGGCATATTTTATTGAGACGATTATAAAAATCGTTGTAGTTTTACTCATATTTTCTGCATTAGCGGGAATTGGAACCTACTTTGAGAGAAAAGTTCTTGCATTTATGCAACGCCGTTTAGGACCGATGAATGTCGGACCTTTTGGATTATTGCAAGTTGCAGCCGATGGTATCAAACTCTTTACAAAAGAGGATATTGTTCCGACAAATGTAGTTAGCAGAGTGTTTAAAATTGCACCTGTCATTACTGCGGCAACTGCATTTATGGCAGCAGCCGCTATACCGTTTTTACCGTCATTTACGCTCTTTGGATATGAAGTACACCCGATAGTGGCAGATGTTAATATCGGTATTTTGTATATTCTTGGAATTATGGGTGTCGGTTTATACGGTCCTCTTCTTGCGGGTATGGCTTCAGCGAATAAGTTTTCACTTCTCTCTGCTGCAAGGGGTGCTGCGGTATTTATCTCTTATGAGGTTATTACGGGTCTCTCTATCTTAGCTCCGATTATGATGGTCGGTTCGCTTTCGTTAATTGATTTTAATGCGTATCAAGCAGGCGGAATTACAAGTTGGATTGTTTGGACGCAGCCTGTAGCGTTTGTACTGTTTTGGATAGCGGCTTTTGCTGAAACAGGAAGAACACCGTTTCACCTTATAGCAAACGACCACGAGATTATTGATGGATTTGGAACGGAGTATTCAGGTATGAGATGGGGACTTTTCTTCATCGGTGAGTATGCAAATATGTTCTTTATCTCTTTTGTAATCTCTATCATTTTCTTAGGCGGATATGGAGACGGAAGCTTTTTGGGCGCACTCGGACTTCTCGGTAAAGTTGCATTTTTCTTCTTCTTCTTTTTATGGACAAGAGCGGCTTGGCCGGATGTTAGACCTGATCAACTTATGTGGTTGTGTTGGAAAGTTTTAATGCCGATAGCAGTTTTAAATATTTTAATTACTGCTATAGTAATGATGTAAGGGGTAGCTATGCATATTGAACATATTGATGAACACTTTAGCAACAGAAATGTTACTGAAGTAGATAGTAACTACTATTTGGTAGGTATTGAAGATTATCCTACGGATAATTGGGGCAGATTTAAGAGAGTCGTAAAGAGAAGTTTAAGAGGCGAACTTTTTGTCGGTCTTTGGGTTGTAATGCGTGAGATGATTAGATTTGATATTCACACGGTTAAATACCCGGAAGAGAAGATGCCCATAGGTCCAAGATACCGTGCTATTCATAAGATGAAAAGACTTTGGGAGTCTGATACTGAGAGATGTATCGGTTGTGGACTTTGTGAGAAGATTTGTATATCAAACTGTATCCGTATTGATACAAAACTTGATGAGAACTCTCGTAAAGAGGTTTCAGAATACAGCATCAATCTCGGTCGTTGTATCTTTTGCGGATATTGTGCCGAAGTTTGTCCTGAACTTGCGATTACGCATGGTGGCGAGTATGAAAATGCAAGTGACCAAAGAGAGCATTTTACAATGTATCAAGATATGTTAACACCGCTTGATATGATGAAAGCCGGAGCGCAGTTGGAGTTTGAAGGTTTTGGAGCTATTACACCACATGAAGACGAGCGTGTTAAAAAAACACCTCTAGCATATTAAGGAGTTCGGTTATGTTTGAAGCAGTTGCTTTTTATCTGTTTGCTTTTTTGACAATAACAATGTTTTATATAGCGGTAACGACATCACAATCGTTATACGCTTTAAGTTCATTGGCAGCAGGAATGATTTTTATATCGGCATTTTTCTTTATTTTAGGTGCCGACTTTTTAGGTGCGATTCAAATCGTTGTTTACTCCGGTGCCGTAATGGCTCTTTATGCTTTTGGTATGATGTTTTTTGATACGACAAGAGATGTAAAAGAGAAACAGGGTAACAAAGCAATAATTTTGGGACTCAGTATTTTATCTGCCATCTTAGTTATTGTTATAGTTTCTGCTCCGATAGTCGGCAACAATATAGAAGCACTCTATCCTGTTACTGAGGGTGCAGGAAATGTTCAAGAGGTCGGTATGGTTCTTTTTACAAAATATCTTGTTCCTTTTGAGGTTGCAGCCGTTATGCTTTTAGTTGCAATGATAGCGGGAATAGTACTTGCAGGAAAGAAAATGGATCTCTCTCTTACGCTTATGACTGAAGCTGAGATTTTGATGATGAAAGAAGAAGATAAAAATAAAAAGGCACTCTCATGATGGAAATAGGACTAAATCACTATCTTGTACTCTCAACCATCCTTTTTGCTATAGGTTTAGTTGGAGTCATGAGAAGAAAAAATTTACTTATGCTGTTTTTTGCAACAGAGATACTTTTAAACTCGGTAAATATCTCTTTTGCTGCAATTTCACACTATTACGGTGATTTAACAGGACAGATGTTTGCATTTTTCGTAATAGCGATTGCTGCATCAGAGGTTGCCGTGGGACTTGGTCTTTTAATTGTTTGGCATAAAAAACATAATAATATCGACCTAGACAATATGTCAACGATGAGAGGATAAGAGATGGAACTGTTTTTATATACCGCACTTTTCTCACCGCTGGTGGGTTCTTTATTTGCTGCGCTCTTTGGTGCATCGCCAAAGACAAAAATAGCCGGAATTGTTCCGAGTGCTTTGCTTGGAGTCTCATTTTTAAGTAGCCTTGTGCTTCTTGTTTTAGTTATGGGTACGGGACTTACTCTTCATGTAGAGATGATGACTTGGATGGCAACGGGAGATTTATATATTCCTTTTGGATTTGTAGTTGATCAAGTAAGCGTAACCATGATGATAGTAGTAACGCTTGTTTCAACTGTCGTGCATGTGTACGCTATCGGTTATATGGATCATGACAAAGGATTTAATAGATTTTTCTCTTACCTCTCAGCATTCGTTTTCTCGATGATGATACTTGTTATGAGTGATAACTTTGCAGGTCTTTTTATCGGTTGGGAAGGCGTTGGTCTTTGTTCATGGCTGCTAATCGGTTTTTGGTACCACAAAGAGAGTGCGTCTTGGGCAGCAAACGAAGCGTTTATCATGAATCGTATTGCCGACCTTGGTATGTTAATCGGTATATTTTTGATTTACTGGAACACAGGCACTCTTCAATATAAAGAGGCTTTTGCCGTTATGCCGTCTTTGGATAATGCAATTTTAACTTGGATGGGTATATTCCTATTTATCGGTGCGATGGGTAAATCGGCTCAGTTTCCACTGCATACATGGCTAGCAGATGCGATGGAGGGACCGACTCCGGTTTCAGCTCTTATTCACGCTGCTACAATGGTTACGGCAGGTGTTTATCTTGTTGTTCGTGCTAACCCGCTTTACAGTTTAGTTCCTCATGTAGGGCTTTTTATAGCCTCTTTAGGAGCGTTTGTAGCACTTTTTGCAGCTTCAATGGCACTTGTCAACCGCGATATGAAGAGAGTTATCGCTTACTCGACACTTTCTCAGCTTGGTTATATGTTTGCCGCTGCAGGTTTGGGTGCGTATTGGGTTGCACTTTTCCATCTTATGGCTCACGCATTCTTTAAAGCTCTTCTATTTTTGGGTGCAGGAAATGTTATGCACGCTATGCACGATGAACTTGATCCGTTTAAAATGGGAGGTCTAGGCAAGGTTATGAAGGGTACATTCTTGATGATGACTATCGCTTCTGTTGCGCTTGCAGGTATCTTTCCACTTGCCGGATTCTTCTCAAAAGATTTAATCTTAGAGGTTGCGTTTGTTGAACATCACTATATTATCTACTCAGTGTTACTATTTACTGCAGCTTTAACGGCGTTTTACTCGTTTAGACTCGTTGCGCTTATTTTCCACGGAGAAGAGAGATACAAACTTTTCGGTATTCATCCACACGAAGCGTATAAATTTATGCTTGTTGCTATGAGTCCGCTTCTTCTTTTAGCAATCATAGCAGGCGCATTTAAGATGAGTTACTTTGAGATGGTTTCAAAGCTTTTACCGGCTACGGAGTATCATGTTCATTCTGCCGCGACTTACTGGATAATGACAATCGGAACTCAGCTTTTAGTTATTTTAGCGATTGCTTATGCGTACAAAAAATATACAAGTAGAGATATTGCAGTGCCTGATGGAACTTCAAAAATGGAAAATAGTTTTGCATATAAACTGCTTATCAGCCAATACTATATTCCATACTTTTACCAAGAGTATATAGTTAAAGCATATAGAGAACTCTCTGAAGTTTTCTGGACAAAAATAGATCAAAAAGTTGTCGATGCTACGGTTGACGGTATTGCAAATGTGTTCTATCAAACGGGTGAGCGAACAAGAGTTATGCAAAGCGGTAATCTATCGACTATGCTTAAGTGGATGGTAGCAGGAACTGTTGCCTTGTTATCATTAGCTGTTGTTTTTGGACTAGCAGCGAGATATTCTGTAGAGATTAAAACATTTCTCTCAGGTTTAGGAGTTTAATAGATGTTAGACCATATCTTATCGATTTTAATTTTCTTCCCGGCTCTTGCCGCAATGCTTGGGTTTGTGGTTCATAAGGACAGTATGCGCTCTTACGGCGTGGCGGTTGCGACAATTGAGTTTGCACTCTCTTTATGGCTTTGGTTTGCATTTGACTCGACTGTATCAGGCATGCAGTTTATGGAGCAAATAGCACTTGTTCCTACTTTTGGTATCAACTATATAGTCGGTGTTGACGGAATCTCGCTATTTATTATCATCTTAGCATCGTTTTTCACTATGATTGGTATTGCATCACTAGGTGAGACTAAAGATGTAAAAAATATGATTATAACGCTTCTGTTTTTACAGATGACTATGGCAGGTGTATTTGCTGCACTTGACGCTATCGTATTTTACCTATTTTGGGAACTCTCGCTTGTTCCGATGTTATATATCATCGGTGCATGGGGTGGACCGCTTAGAATCTATGCTTCTGTAAAGTTCTTTTTATATACATTTGCAGGTTCGCTTGTTATGCTTGTCGGTATGCTATTTATGGCGTATTTTTACTTTCAGGCAACAGGAGAGTGGAGTTTTGCGATTCTTGATTGGTATCGTCTTATTCTACCTGAGAATTTTCAGATTTGGTTATTTGTGGCATTTTTTCTTGGTTTTGCCATCAAAGTTCCGATGTTTCCGTTTCACACATGGTTACCGTACGCTCACGGTCAAGCACCGACTATCGGTTCTGTAATACTTGCGGCAATTTTACTAAAAATGGGTACTTATGCATTTATCCGTTTTTCATTGCCTCTGTTTCCGGATGCATCGGTTTACTTTATGTATCCGATAGCGATTTTAGCGATTATTATGATTATATATACGGCTATGGTTGCGTATGCTCAAAAAGATATTAAACAAGTTGTTGCATACTCTTCAGTTTCACATATGGGTGTAATTATTCTCGGTACATTTGCACTTAATGTTGAGGGTATTTCGGGTTCAATTTTCCTTATGATAGCTCACGGGGTTGTTTCAGGCGCACTCTTCTTCCTCGTCGGTGTGATTTATGATAGAAGACATACTAAGTATATGAGTGAATTTGGCGGTCTTGCGCATGTAATGCCAAGATATGCAACGATATTTGGATTAATGATGATGGCTTCTGTGGGTCTTCCTTTGACTATCAACTTTGTAGGTGAGTTTTTAAGCTTACTCGGTTTTTATAAGCAGTCACACATGCTAACGCTGCTTGCAGGAACAGCTATAATTGTAGGTGCTATCTATATGTTGGCAGCTTATAAGAAGATGTTCTTTGGCGTAATCACAAAAGATGAGAATAAAAATCTTAAAGATGTAAACAAAAGAGAACTTCTTGCTCTTATCCCTTTAGCTGTTATTACTGTTTGGTTGGGGATATATCCTAAGCCGGTTTTAGGAACAATTAACACAAGCGTAGAGTCTGTTGTTTCATTAATGCATGAAAAAGCTATATCTAAAGAGGCAAAATCTAGAATTCCTAATATTGCCAATGAAACGGATGCAGCAAAAAATTCAGTAGAGGAGGCACACTAATGTTATCACCGGTAAATGTTTCGATTGAGTCGTTAAATTTAATGACTCTGGTGCCAATGTTAATACCAATCGTTGGTGCTTTATTAATTTTAGTTATTGACCTATTTAAAAGCGAACAAGACAGATCTTTATTCGTAATGTTAAGTCTCCTTATTTTAGGGGTTGATTTTGTTGCTTTGATAGATGCGGCAGGAGTTTTTTCCAAAAACGGTACTATCATGGGTGTTTTTGATGTAATGCTTATAGACGGTTTGGCTATTTTGTCACAGTTTATAGTTGTCGGTGCATCTATGCTCTTTATTCCATTGGCGCTTACGCATAAAAGATTCCATGAATTCTCATATCCTGAATTTTTTGCACTATTTTTATTTATGATTGCAGGCTTCCAGTTTATGGTCGCAACTGACAATCTTATACTGATTTTTGTAGGACTTGAGACAGCGTCTTTGGCTCTTTATACGCTTATTGCTATGCATAACCGTGACAAATCATTTGAGGCGGCTGTAAAGTACTTTACTATGGGTGCATTAGCAGCCGGATTCTTTAGTTTTGGTTCAATGGTTTTTTACGCGCTTACAGGTTCGATTGAGATAAACCAGATAGCTGTAGTTCTCTCAGCTAACAACTATGCTGATATAGGTTTTGTACTTGTTGGTGTAGTGTTTTTACTTGCGTCACTTGGTTTCAAACTCTCAATGGTTCCTTTCCATACATGGACACCTGATGTTTACGAGGGTTCATCGGCGGCACTAGCAGGTTATATGTCGATTGTTCCAAAAATTGCGGCATTTATCGTAGCTATGAGAATTTTTGAATTTTTAATTCATAGCGGTGTTGTTTGGCTAGAAGTAATCTTATATATGGGCGTAGTTATTACTATGACTATGGCAAATATCTGGGCATTGGTTCAAACAGATGTAAAAAGAATGTTGGCGTATAGTTCTATTTCTCATGCCGGTTTTGTAATGGCGGCAATTTTAATAGGTACGACACAATCAAATAGTGCACTATTTCTTTATTGGATACTATTTAGTTTTACAAACTTGGGGTCATTCTCAATGCTATGGATAAGCCGACAAAAAAATCTACCTGCTCATCAGCAGTCAGATCATAGTTATAACAAATTTGCGGGAATGATTAAAACAGCTCCTGTCGCTGCGACAATTATGGCTCTGTTTATGTTAAGTTTGGCAGGTCTTCCTCCGTTTGGTCTGTTTTGGGGTAAAATGTATATGATAAGTTCGGCAGTTACCGGCGGATATACGGTATTAGCGCTTATTATGGCTCTAAACTCGGCAATTGCGGGTTATTACTACTTAAAACTTATAGTTTATATGTTTATGAGAGACCCGATTGTTGAAGACGGCGGTCATATATATAGTGCAAATGCAACGCTTCCTTTAAAGACCATTATAGGTATTGCCGCTATAGGAACTATTTTTGCTTTTTTAGTTATTAATAAACTTTTAGAGTTTGTTACGGCATTTGTTTATAATAGCGGATACTAATTAAAATAGATTTGTACATAAAGGTAGGGGAGAGCATTTGTTAAAAATAATACTCCTTGCCTTTTTGTCAGTGAATATTTTTGCCCTTGAGATCTCCCTTCAAGGCGCAAAAGAGAAACATCAAGATTACTCAACGCTTCATTTAAAAGATAAAGACAAATTTTTATGTCAAGAGATAAAAGACGATTTTGGCGTTGTTGTGAAAATTGTTTGCGCATTTACAAAATCCCCTACACAAAAAATACAAAAAATACAAAACAGCTTTTTTGAAATAGATACGGAGACAAAGAAAAAAACATTTTTTTTAGTTATCAAGCCTTATCAAAAAATGAAACTTATGCCGATGGTTTTTAATTTAACAAAAGATGATACGACTATTAATTCCAATGTTGAACTTTCAAATCATTGGATGATTGTAGGTTATAAAGAGACTATTCCATATATGGATAAACGCACAGATTCAGATGTTTCTATCAATTTTCCATTTACATCTTCCGAAGATAAATTCCCGTATGTAGGCAGCTTAGATATAAACGGTAACCCTGTATATGTAAAAAGAGTAGGAGATGTTACGGATTATATAAAAATTAAAAAGAACTATAAAGAAAAGAAATATGAACATGCCTTAGATTTGATTAATGATATTATGAAAGAGTATCCAAACTCCCTGTTTAAGGCTGAGCTACTTTTTTATAAAATCAGAGTTTACTCAAAACTAGATGAGAACGAAAAGCTTATTGAGGTTGCAAAAGATTATCTGAGGGATTACTCATCTGATGAGAATGTTCCCGAAGTTCTATCGCTTATAGCAAAATCATACGGAAAAGTCGGTATGAATAGCGATGCCGAGTATTTTTATGATAGGCTCTTTAGCGAACATACAGACTCTGTATATGCTAAATGGGGGTATATTTATATGGCTCAAGCATTAGAAATATCCGGAAATTCATCAAAAGCCGAGGCTCTATATGAAAAAGTACTTAAAGAGACCGATAATGTAGATGTTGCGCTTGAAGCTTCATATAGATTGGCACAAAACAATCTATCAAGCTCAAATTTTAAAGAGGCAGCAGAGCATATAAAAAAAATTATAAAAGCCAGACCGGAGTTTTTTTCAAACGAAAATACGGATAGATCAATGGGTATGATGTATGAGTTCATAGATTATTCTGATTATATCTCCGGTACTGCTATTGCTAAAGCGGTCTTTGAACAAATGGATCCGGATGATGATAGATATGAAAAACTCTCGAAAAATATCGGTATTTGGTTGAGTAAAACGGAGCATAAAAAAGAGGCGTTGGCTGCGTTAAATACTTATCTTGAAAAATTTGAAGACGGTGCTTTTTCAAAAGAGGTACAAGTTGCAAAAGATGCTCTCTTTTTTGATGTAAACGACGAAAATGCATCTGCCAAACTTACCGCTTTTGATAAGCTAATAGGCGAGTATGGTGGAGACAGCATCGGAAATAAGGCTATATATGAAAAGGCTAAACTTTTAATGTCGGAGGGCAAGTTTAAAGAGGCGCTAGGTATGGATAAAGAGCTTCTTAAGCTAGATACTCAGGAGTATCAGGATATTCCTAATCTTATTACGGATGCCGCTATAGGAACTATGAAAAAAGCATTAGAGGCAAAAGAGTGCAACAGCGTGCTTGTTATCTCATCTCAACACAAAATAGAGCTATCAAACGAGTGGGATGATGGAATTTATGAGTGTGCCATGAAAGGAGCCGACTTTATACTGGCTAAAAAAATGGCGGATAAAAATTTAAAATCAAAAGATATACAGCAGAGAAAAAAATGGCTCTACAGATATATAAAAGTTGATTTTGCTACCGGAAACTATAGTAATGTTATAGAGGCATCCAAAGAGCTTATTGCACTTATCGGAAATGATCAAAATTCAGAGTATAAAGATGTATATAGATATATTTTTGATACTTACCATAGACTAGAAGACGCAAACAAGATGATTGAAGCTGTAACAAATCTTGTAAAAATGTATAAAGACGACTATCTTGATATAGATAGATATGTGGCTATTATGGCGGTTGGAAGCAGTAAAAAAGATAATAATTTAGTCATTGAGTACGGTGAAAAAATTATGAAAATACAAAAAATCTCCGCTTCTAATGCGCAAAGCCCTTTTGTCGAGTTTACATTATATCAGGCATATATTGATAGAGAAAATTACAACAAAGCATACGAAGTTATAAAATCTTTAGATATTTTAGAACTAAACAAGAATGACAGAGCAAGACAAAAATACCTTTTAGGAAATGTTCTTACCAAACTTTGGAAAGATAAAGATGCACAAAAAGCTTATCAAGAAGCGATAGATGCCGACAAAAATTCTGCTTGGGCTGGGTTGGCAAAGAGCGCTAAAGCACTTTAAGTAAGAGCAAATTTTTATTATACTTCTCTCATAACCCTATTTTAGATTGCTTCACTTAGTTCGCAATGACGAGAAATCTGTAACTGCGAGGAGCAAAGCGACGCGGCAGTCTAGGTTATGAATCAAGCTCAGGATGACAAAAGTTCATAGTCTCCGTCATTCTTCCTTGGCATATAAAAGTCATTGCGAACGAGTGAAGCAATCTAAAAAGAGGGTTATGTGAGAAATTTATTAAAGTTTATAACCAATATATCAATATATCTTGATATTTCGTTATAATTCTATAATTTGAAAATTCAAAGGAGTTACATGGAGATATTTCTTCAAACCGTCGGTTCGATTTACGATGAGACAAGAATTAAGATTTTAAAGTTTCTAAACCAAAACGGCGAGGTTTGCGTGTGTGATATAGAGAACTCATTTGATATGATTCAATCCCGTATATCAAGACACCTAAAAATCTTAAAAGAGGGCGGTTTCTTAAAAGTTGAGCGAAGAGGAACTTGGGCGTACTACTCTATCCGCTCGCCCCTTGATGAGCTTAGACTTGCCGTATTAAAAGAGCTTGACTCATTGGATATAGAGATTCCAAAACTAAGAAAAGGGTGTAGTATATGATAGTTTCAAGTTTGATTTTTTTAACAACGCTGATTTTTGTTATCTGGCAGCCACGCGGATTGAAGATAGGTACAACGGCAATAATTGGCGCGGTTGTTTCTCTTATTGTCGGGACGGTGACTTTTGGCGATGTATTGGTGGTTAGTTCTATTGTATGGGATGCAACTTTGGCGTTTATCGGCATTATCATTATGTCTATGGTTTTGGATGAGATAGGTTTTTTTGAGTGGTGTGCTATAAAAATGGCAAAGCTAAGCCGAGGAGACGGACATTTGATGTTTGTTTATGCTCTGCTTTTAGGGGCTTTTGTGTCGGCTCTTTTTGCAAACGACGGTGCGGCGCTAATACTCACGCCGATACTCTTGGCAAAGATGAGACTGCTTAAGTTAAATGCAAAAACTATCATCGCGTTTTTACTTGCAGGTGGTTTTATTAGCGACTCCGCATCGCTTCCATTTGTCTTCTCAAACCTTACAAACATAGTGACCGCCAACTATTTTGATATCGGCTTTGTCGAGTATTTAGGAGTAATGTTTGTACCTTTTGTTGTGAGTGTTATTATATCTATATTAGTTTTATGGTTAGTTTTAAGAAAAGATATACCAAAAACAATCGATGTAAACCTACTTAAAAATCCTGATGAAGTTCTTAAAAGCAAACCGCTTTTTTATCTATCATGGCTATTCTTGGTGCTTTTATTAGCGGCATATTTTATAGGAGACGCTTATCATCTGCCGATTTCTCTCTTTGCACTTGGCGGAGGACTTCTCTTTTTGGCTCTTGCATCATATATGAGGGCTGCTCGGGCATGGCTTACTATAAAAAATGCTCCATGGCAGGTTGTCTGGTTTAGCATAGGTCTTTACATCGTTGTTTACGGACTTAAAAATGCGGGGCTAACCGACTATCTGGCGCTTGTTTTAAAAGATTTGGCAACACAAGGTGATTTTGTAGCAATAATGGGAACGGGATTTATAAGTGCAATTTTGAGTGCCATAATGAATAATATGCCGACGGTTATGATAATGGATATAGCACTCGCAGACATACCGAATAAGACTTTGGCTTACGCAAATATCATCGGGTGCAATCTCGGGCCGAAAATGACGCCTTTTGGTTCTTTGGCAACTCTTTTATGGTTGCATGTACTCTCTCAAAAAGGTGTAAAAATCGGTTTTTGGGAGTATAGTAAGTTCGGATTACTTGTTACTCCTCCGATTTTGTTTGTGGTGTTGTTGGCACTTTGGTTTTAAGATAAGAGGATATGGATTTGGAACTGTTTTTGATTGCAATCGCATTGGCGATGGATAGTGTTGCGGTAAGTATCGCAAGTGGAGTAAAATATAAAAGCATAGATTTGTTTTTAGCACTAAAAATCGCGCTCTTCTTTGGATTGTTTCAGGGTTTTATGCCGATGATAGGTTTTTTTGCCGGCAATTTGTTTGCCGATTTTGTAGATGACTATGACCATTTTATCGCTTTTTTTATATTGCTGTTTTTAGGATATAAAATGATAAAAGAAGCAAAAGAGAATGAATTTGAAGATGAAGTTACGGATTTAAAAAACAGAACTCTACTTTTTTTAGCTGTTGCTACAAGCATTGATGCTTTAGCCGTCGGTATAACATTCTCATTTCAGAATGTTGATATTTTTTATGCTGTAGGCTTGATATCTGTTGCTACTTTTGTACTTTGTGTGGTGGGAGTTTATATCGGTAAATTTTTGGGTAGTTACTTGGAGAGCAAGGCTGAGTTTTTCGGCGGGGTGATTTTGATAATGTTAGGTTTTAAGATTCTTCTTGATGGTCTAAATATAATTTAATAAAGGTTGTTTTATGAAAAAAGTTTTAGTTTTATGTACGGGAAATAGTTGCAGAAGCATCATCGCAGAAGCTCTTATAAATGCAAAGTTAGAGGGTGTAGAGGCAAAAAGCAGCGGAGTAAAGGCAAGCGGAAGAGTAAATCCAAACGCTAAAAAACTCTTAGAAGAGAAAGGGATTTGGAGAGACGAATATCACTCTAAAACGCTTGATACTGTGATAGATGAAGAATTTGACTTAGTTGTAACCGTATGTGACCATGCAAACGAAACCTGCCCGATGTTTCCTCGTCCCCTAAAGAAGATACATGTAGGTTTTAGCGACCCAGACGGTAAGGGTTATGAGGCATTTGAGGCAACTTACAAAGAGATAGAAGAAGTTCTGCTTCCAAAAGTTCAAGAGGCATTGTTTGGTATGAAAAAAGAAGTGACGCAGCTAAAGGGCGGTGTGGCGATAAAGTTCAGCGGTGCAGTACAAAAACAGAGCATTGTCAAAATGGTGCAAAACTGTAAAACAGGCACATGTGAGTGCATGAGCGATGATACGAAAGAGAAGATAAAAGATATGCAAGTAAGCGGAGAAGATGGAGAAGTTTTGCTTGAACTAAGCGGAGAGGTTAAAAAAGAGGAGATAGAAGCGGCACTTGCTAAATCGAAAGCTTTGTAATATAAATAAAATTATGTCGTATTAGTTCAAAATCACTTTGATATTTTTTATGCTTTTTTTATTTGAGTAGTTCTGAAGCATGGTTGCTAGTTCTAGCACTTCGGTATTCTTCATTCTTATGCATCCACCTGATTCATTTCGACCAATGGTGGATTCATTTACTGTGCCGTGTATCCTAAATACATTTTTACCGTCAACCTCATGTGTCAGATTTATTTTTGCCTCTCCCATGTAGTTGTGCGGATGTCCGTAAGGTACAACCGGAGGGAGGTTGATATTTTTTGTCTTTTTAAAATGTTGGATGGTGTCTTGTGTAGGGTACCAATGAGGATGCAGAGAGATAGAGGTTACGCCGCCCTCGCCTAAAGGTTTTGGCATATCTTTTTTCGCTGTGGAGACTTTGTACTCTTTTAGCTCTACCGCCTTGCCGTCTAAAACACCACTTAGTGACATTTTATTTGTTTTGGAATCAACGCTGATAAGAATCTTTTCAAATTTGACAAACTGATCCGTGTCTATCTCCTTTTTTTGTTCTGACTCTTTTTTGGCTATCTTTTGTGAGTAGTTGCGCGTATCTTTGAGGCTATAGGAGAGTTTTTTTACAAAAGGACCTTGTGATTTGGTCGCCTGGGAGAGCCCTTTCATAAACTCTTCAGCCTCTTTGTGTGTTTGAAAAGCACCATAGAGTGTTTTGTATAGTCCATCATCGTCTTTGATGATATAAACATCGCTTGTGCGATTGGGTATATACTCTTTGACGCATTCTATCGCATTTTTATACTCTTTTGAGGAGCAAACGGAGATAGAGTAGTTGAAACTCTCTTTTTGAAATATAAATTTTTGTGTGTTTTTGGTGTGAGCTAAGTTTTGGTCAAACTCTTTGATAAAAGGCTTATGCTGTTTTAGATTTTCAGGGAGTTTTGCCATAAACTCCGCTGCCATCTCTCTTGAGTAAAAGGAGCCGTATGTCGTGAGGTATCGTCCATCTTCAAGCTTATGAATAAATATATCCGCATCAGGCTCATCAAGATATCGGTTTAAAAAGTAGGCTGCACCATCATAATCTTTTGTCAAACACATGGAGAGAGTATAAAACTTCCCATCCCCAAAAGCTAAAGTGCTAAAAAAAAGCAATGCAAAAAAGAGCTTTAAAAAATACATAGGGCATTATACCAAATGTTTGTTTTGCTCACATAAAAGCCGTCTAATTGGCGTATAATGAAGTTATCTTATATTTTAATTTAGGTAAAATCTAACACTGCAAAAGGGGATGAGGTAGATGAGCAAGCAAAATAAATCAGATATGATAATCTATAATGATGGTGAGCTAGAACTTAGTGTTTCACTTAAAGAGGATACTCTTTGGCTTACTCAAAAACAGATAGCAGAGCTTTTCAGTGTAGAAGTGCATACTGCAAACTACCATATAAAAAATATATTTAAGCAAAAAGAATTGGACAAAAATCCAACTATTCGAAAAATTCGAATAGTTCAAAAAGAGGGGAATAGAGAGATTGAAAGAGATCTTGAGCATTACTGTTTAGATATGATTATCTCTGTGGGGTATAGAGTCAATTCGATTACAGCTACAAAGTTCAGACAATGGGCAACATCAGTACTCAAAAACTACATTACTGACGGCTATACGATAAACTCCGAAAAAATCACAAATAAAAGATTTAAAGAGCTTGAAAATGAGGTAGTGCTTTTAAAATCAAAAGTAGAACACATCTCAAATGGACTTCAAAGCACAACACTCAAACCCAAACAAGGGATACTTTTCGACGGAAGCTTTGGAGATTTTGGGGGAGTTGAAGAGTGAATGAAGTTATCTTACATTTTAATTTAGGTAAAATTTAACATTTACTCTTGCAAATTAAATGACAAATTGCAATTTTTTTAAAGACGATGCATAATTTAGACTAATATCTACATAAAAAAACAAAAGGGTGTAAAAATGGCAAATATTCAATCACAGTATTTTAAAGATATTGATTTAGATGATGTGTTCTTTGACTCTTTAAAAGAAGATTATTCTGAATTTAACAGCTGGTTTGTTAAAAAAGCAATTGATGGCGTTCATGCTTTTACATTGTATGAAAACACTCAATTGATGGCATTTTTATATCTGAAAATTGAAGATGAAATCGACGACTCAATTTCTCCGAAATTTGGAGAAAAGAGAAGATTGAAAGTTGGCACTTTTAAAATAGATGCACATGGCACAAAACTTGGAGAAAGATTTGTAAAAAAGATACTTGATGTTGCTGTAGTAAAAAAAATAGATGAAGTTTATGTCACTATATTTGAAAAACATCAACCACTGATAAATCTACTAAAAACTTTTGGTTTTTTTGAATACGGTACAAAGACAACATCAAATGGCAAAGAGTTGGTTTTGCTTAAAAATCTTTTTAATCTTAAAAACGATATTTTAAAAGATTACCCAATCGTGCAAACCGAAAACAAGCATATATACGGCTTGTCAATTCTTCCGCAATTTCACACAAAACTATTTTCAGACTCCATCTTGAAAAATGAAAGTGTAGATATATTAAAAGACACATCTTACACAAATAGCATACACAAAATATACATTTGTGCCATGAAAGATGTACAAAAATTTCACAACGGTGATATTTTACTGATATATCGTACAAGTGATGGACAAGGTGCTGCTCGATATAGGTCGGTTGTGACTTCAATATGTGTAGTAGAAGAAGTTTTAACTATAAACGACTTTAATACCGAAGATGCGTTTTTAAGTTATTGTGAACCGTATAGCATATTTAGTGTTGATGAGTTAAGAAGCTTCTATAGAACAAAAAAGTATCCTTTTATCATTAAGATGACATACAATGCCGCATTTAAAAAAAGAGTGACTAATGGTCAACTTATTGACGAGTTTGGGATAACACCCGAGTACTGGGGTGTCTTTAGTGTAACAGATGAACAATTTAAAAAAATTATAAGAGCTGGAGAAGTAGATGAAAGTATTATTATCGATTAAGCCCCAATTTGTAGAAGAGATTTTTAACGGTAATAAAAAATTTGAGTATAGAAAAAGTATTTTTAAACGAAAAGGTATCAAGTCGGTCGTCATATACTCTACTATGCCCGTAGGTAAAATAGTAGGCGAGTTTGATATAGAAACCATACTAGAAGAACACCCGAAAACTCTATGGCAAATGACAAAAAAATTCTCAGGCATCAGTGCTGATTTTTATGATAGTTATTTCATGGATAGAGAAAAAGGCTATGCCATAAAGATAAAATCTTTAAACAAATACGACACGCCTAGATGCCCTCATGAGATGTACGGTACTTTTACCGCCCCACAATCGTTTAAGTATGTGGTTTGATGGAAATGGTGAGTTGTGGATGAGTGAAATAAAATTAACATGCAAGGCTTAAGGTGAACTATAAAATATTTTGTGATGAAAGTAATCATTTGCTTAACGACAAATCAAAAGTTATGGTTAATGGTGCTATATGTATCAAAGAAGATGAAGTTGAAACGGTTAATAGATATATTAAGCACTTAAAAAAGAAACATAACTATTACAATGAGCTTAAATGGACTAAGGTTATAAACAAACAAAAAGATTTTTATGTAGAGTTAATTGATTATTTTTTTAGTAGCAATATGATGTTTAAAGCTACATTTATACCAAATAAAAAAGAAGCACTTCATAAGCAGTATGGATATACTTTTGATGAATTTTATTACATTGTTTATCATTACACGATTAGAAATTTTATAGATGGGCAAAATAACTATAAAATATATCTTGACTATAAAGATATAAACGGTGGCAAAAGAATAAAGAAAATGAAGGAGATTTTTAACCACAAAGGCTCTACAGATGTTTTTATCATTCAGTCACAAGAAGCCCAGATACTTCAATTGTGTGATTTATTTATAGGTGCAATTGCATATAAAAATAGAGAAGATATTGAACATAAAAGCGAGATAAAAAACTTCATTGTAGAGTACTTAGAGCAAAAACTGGGCTATCCTCTCATTGGAACCGCCCCATGGGTTGAGAAGTTTAATATATTTAGATGGGTTTTAGGTAGCAGATAGTGACAATATTAACACACCCAGAAATTACAACACTCAATGAGCTAAATATTGAAAAACTCTTTGATATTTTTAGAAGCGATTTTATAGATAATCTAACTAGCTTGAAAAAAGGAAGAGTCTCATTTCTTGTGGATGTTAAGGCTGATAAAATTTGTCCTTGTCCTTTCACTAAAGAAGGTAAGCCAGAAAGATTTTGGCATATAATCACAAAAGAAGAAAGACGAACAAGGCACAGAAACAACCCTTGCCCCGATGAAGTACAAAAGAATAGAAAATATGATGAAGCAAGAGCCAAGCGAATACATTGGATAAAAATACTCATTGACACATGGCAAACCGATGCCAAAATAAAACACTTTTACCAAAGAAGAGAGTCAAAAACTACATTGGTAATTTGGCATACGACAAAAGATTTTGTGGTAATCATTAGAAAACTTAGCAATACAACCGATAAGTTTTTAGTTTCATCGTATTTGGTTTTTAGAACCGAGGTTAAAAGATATGAGAAACAACTACGAGAGTATAACGCAGAAGCACCGAATGGATTGGAATGGTTTTAAATGATTGGTCGCCCGCTACGGTGGGACGAAAACCACTTGCAAAAAGCAAATTGCTTTTTATTACCCCTATTTGCACAGCATTGGTAATTCAAGATGTGTAACTTTAGTATAAATTTACTAAAAGAGAGGTAAAGCAAAATGTTTAACTTTATGGCTACATGTAAATGTTTCAAAAAGATACAAATTAAGCTTGAAGTTACCTGATATTTTAATTTAGGTAAAATCTAACACTACAAAAGAGGGACTATGATACAAAGTTTTTATGACATTAAAAAGTGTAAACAGATAAAGAGAAAATGATAGTGAAAAACTTTTGGGTGTAAAGGTGGATGTTGGGGATGAGTAGTATAAAAAAGGACAAAAATGTCAGATAATATTAATACAAATGTAAATAAAGAAGATGCATCAAAAAAAATTCTTGGTTTTAAATATCAAGAAATGGTGGCTTTGGTTAAATGCCTAGAAGCAAATGATGATACAAGTATTTTTTTAGAATGCTATGGTGATATTTCTGATAATAAAATTTCTGTAGAAGTAAAACACTCAATTAATCCAAATAAAAAACTAATTAACACCCATATTGATTTTTGGAAAACAATATACAATTGTTTAGAAAACTATGAAACATATAAGTTTTATAGTAAATTTATTTTGCATACAACGGCAGATATTAAAGAAGATTCTATTTTCGATGGATGGAATGAAAAAGATTTAAAAACTAAACTTGCTGCTGTTCTTTCTATTGAGGCAACGGATAGCATTTCTAAATATGTAACATATATAAATGCATTTAATAAAAAAGATTTAGAAAAGGTATTGGATAAATTTCTAATTAAAGCAAATGAAAAAAGTGCAAAAGATTATTATATTGATATATTATGCAATCATCCATCTATTATAAAACCTTTAAAAGAAGCGGATAGAAAACCTTTTATTAATGCATTATTGGGCTATATATCAAGTATGCTTATTGAAGCAGATGATTTTAAATGGGAGATTAATATCTCTAATTTTAATGAGAATTTCAGATCTTATTTGAAAAGGTACCAAATTGAAGATTTAATTTTTCCAAACTCTAATAAAGAGGTTAACGATACAGAACAACATAAATTCAAATTCATACAAGAATTACAAGATATAGAATATGATGGAAAAATTGGAAGAGCATTTAAAAACTATATAAAAGCTTCAGATAGTCAATTAATGATGATAACCAAAAGAAAAAACTTATCAGAAGCACTGGATAATTTTGACGAAGATATAAAAGAACTTATAGAGGAAAATGCAAGCATCCATACTGACAAATTGAAAAGTGAACAAGATTATGATTTAAATGAAAAATCAAGAAGATTTATTGATTGTACTGAAGGGAAAGTTTCAACTAAAAAGGAAATTTTAGGCGTACAAGCAATGAGAGATTATTATCCTAAAGGACGATTATATCATTGCATTGAAGATGATGAATCACTTAGCTGTAAATTAAAGGATGGAAAATGAAATCTAAAGAACTTGAAAATATGATTTTTAATCCAATCTATACATCTTTGATTATTCATCATTTTTTATCAGGTGTTCAAAGTGTAAATAAGGATGGTATAAAAACTGAATTAATTTTTGTTGTACTACCTATAATTTATAATCAAGAGCTTTCAAATAAATTATCAAATCTAAATATAAATTCAAAACTTACTCCTTTGATAGAAAATAAAGAGTATGAATCTTTTTTTTCTCAAATTAATTCAAAAATTCATGATTATAAAAAAATAACAAAGCATTCTTTAATTGTTTTGTCTTCAAATAATAATATAGAAGTCAATGAATATATAAATATTGAAAATTCTTTGGATTATAAAAATGAAGAGAACATAATTATTAGAGATGTTTTTAAATCATCGTATAGTTTAGGAATTTTATTCGCTAAAGAAAGATATTTCACAATTATAAAAAAATTAAGGATAAATGAACTATGAAAATAAATATAAAACAAATAATACTTTTTAATGACAAAGGCGAGAAGAGAAATATTTCTTTTAATGAGGGTTTGAATATTGTGACGGGTGATTCAAAAACAGGCAAGAGTGCATTAATTGAAATTGTCGATTATTGCTTGTTTTCATCTCGCTCAAGTATTCCAAAAGGTAAAATTTCTGATTTTGCAGATTTATTTGTTGTTATATTCCAAATTAATGAAATTTATATCGTTATTGGTAGATATTCTTCTCAATCAGTTAATAAAATAACAGAAGCTTATTTAAATATAGAAACAAATTATGAAAATATAAAAAATATTGAATTAAACTATTTTGATAATATCGCTTTAAAACCCATAAAAGATGATGTGCAAACAGAGTTTGAAGAATATTTAGGGTTGTCTCTTAAAAAACTGGAAACAGACAATGATAATTTAGGAAAAATATCAATAAGAGATGCTGTTTCATTTCTCTTTCAACATCAAAATTTAATAGCTAATAAACATGCGATATTTTACAGATTTGATGATATTTACAAAAGAAAAAGAGTAATAGAAGGACTTCCAGTTCTTCTTGGACTAGCAGATGCAGAGTATTATAATCTAATAAAAGAAAAATCAATATTAGATAGAAAAATAAAAGCAGAGGAAAAAATGCTTTTAAATATGAAAGATAAGCAAGACAATAAAGCTCAATTTCTTAGAGATAATATTCAATTGTATTATTCAATGATTGGTCAAACGCTAGAGCAAAATCTTTCATTGCCAGAGTTAAAAAAGATTTCATCAACTTTACCTCTTCTACCAGTTGATAGCGTTATAAATCCAGAAAAATTTAGAAAATTAACAAGTTATGAGGAAGAACGAGAAAAAAAATATACAGAACTAGAAGAAGTAGAAAAAGCTTTGAATGATTTAAACTCTAGCACAGATAACAGTTTGAATTATTCACAAAGTTTAATCAATCTAAAAAATATGCAAAAGTTTAATACTGAATATAAAAACTCAAATATTTGTTGTCCTTTATGTGACAATCCTGTAGAAGAGCTAAATACAAACATTGCAAATATAGAAAATTCAAAAATAAAACTTTTAGATGAATTAACAAAAATTGGTTCATATAATAAAGACAATAGCGAAATAGTAAAAAGATTAGATGAAAGAAAAAAAGAATTAAACAAGGAATTAAAAACTCTCACTTCTCATATTAAAGCATTAACAATGGAAGAAAAAGATTATTCTGATAATCTAAATAAAAGAGAACAACTTATTTATCAAAAGGGCTTATTAGAATCAACAATGAGGTACTTTCTTGAAAATACTGAAAAAGATATTAATAAAGAAGAATTGAACAATTTGAGAAAGAGTTTGAAAGAAGTAAATGATAGTTTAAAAAAATATTCAATGTTAAATTCATTTCAAGATGAAACTGAAAAATATTTAAAAGAGCAAATGGATAGAATTGCAAGTAAATTAGATTTTGAAGATGAGTTGCTGCCTATTGACTTTCAATTTGATTTAGAAAAATTCACTTTTAAACATAAACATAATAAACAAGATATTAGACTAGATGAAATGGGAAGTGGTGCAAATTGGTTGGCTTGTCATTTATCAATTATGTTAGCTTTTTTACATTTAAATTGTAAAAATAAAAAATCTTCAATACCATCTTTTTTAATGTTAGACCAACCAAGTCAAGTATATTTCCCAAAAACTGCAAAAAAAGACGAACTAAACAATGAAGAAGAAAGTGCTTTTGATGAAAATATAAAACAAGTTAGGGGAATTTTCAAAGTATTAAATGAAGAAATTGAATTAATTGAAACAACTACAGGGATAAAACCTCAAATAATTGTTTTAGAACATGCAAATGATGAAGAATTCAAAAAATTTATTATAAAAGAATGGGATAAAAATAAAGGAGAAGGACTTATTTAAAGTTGATTCTTAAACTACTTCATAGTTAGGTTTAATTGATACATAATATTTAAAAGGCAAAACCAAAAATGAAAAAAAACATAATAGAAGAACAAAGTATAAATGACAATAATTATAAAAAACTAAAAGAGCTTTTCCCTGATGCTGTAAGCATCGATGAAGATGGTAAATATATCATCGATAAAGAGAAGTTACAGATGAATTTAGACCCAAGTAAGGCAGAGATATGTGAGGATGGGTATGGGTTGAACTGGGTGGGGAAGAAGGAGGCTTATCATCGGGCGTTTTCTAAGAACTATAAAGTTTTGAAGCCTTTGAATGATGAAGCGAACTCTAAAAACTGGGATACGACGGAAAATATACTCATAAAAGGGGATAATCTTGATGCCTTGAAGATTTTGCGTCACAACTATTTTGAAGCTATCAAGATGATATACATCGACCCGCCTTACAATACTAAAAACGATGGATTTGTTTACAATGACAACTTCACAAGCTCCACCGAACAGACGCTTGAAGAGTTGGGATATGACAAAGAGTACATCGACTACATCGAAAATATCCAAGGGGCGAAAACGCATAGCGGGTGGCTTTCGTTTATGTATCCACGGCTTTTACTTGCACGAGATTTGCTCAAAGAGGATGGGGTGATTTTTATCTCTCTTGATGACAATGAACAAGCACAGTTAAAAATATTATGTGATGAGGTTTTTGGAGAAGAAAATTTTATTGAAACATTAATATGGAAAAAAAGAGCGACTCCTCCTAATGATAGAAATATAGGAAGAATACATGAATATATCCATTGTTATGCAAAAAACCTAAACCTAATGGGTTTAGGTTTGCTTGATAGAGATGATAAATCAAAAGAAAGGTACTCTAACCCAGATAAAGATATAAGAGGAGATTGGGCGGCATCAGACTTAAGTGCAAATGGTAAAGGTGGGCGATTATCTCAAAGTTGTATTTATCCAATAAAAAATCCAGAGAATGGATTAGAATATATGCCTTCAGAAGGTCGATGTTGGTTGTTTAATAAAGAAAAAATGGAAAAATATATTTTAGAAGGAAGAGTTGCTTTTAGAGAAAATACAAATACTCCTTTTTTAAAAAGATATTTAAGCGAAGTTAGACAAGGTCTGACATTACCTACAATATTAACTGAATTTGGTTTTTCGTCAACATCTGCAACTGAGGCAGATAGTCTTTTCAACAAGAAAGGTATATTTGAATATGCAAAACCAACTACTTTAATAAAGCCTTTGTTGCAAGTCGGAACCGTTAGTAATAAAAACGACCTAATCCTAGACTTCTTCGCAGGAAGCGGTACAACGGCTCATGCGGTGATGGATTTGAACGCTAAAGATGGCGGTAATAGGAAGTTTATCTGTGTGCAGTGGGCGGAAGAGACACCTGAGAAAAGTGAAGCTAAAAAAGCTGGGTATGAGACTATTTTTGATATCACCAAAGAGCGGATAAAAAGGGCGGGGGAGAAGATTTTAGGCGAAACTCTGAAGAAGAATGGATTGCTTCACTCCGTTCGCAATGACGAAAAAGATGGTGTTTGCAATGACGGCGACTCTGTCAGTAATGACGGTGGGCTTGATGTCGGTTTTCGCACTTTTGAAGTAGTCGAAGATGTCAAACAAAAAATCTATCAAAAATCACTAGAAGAGATGACGCAAGATGATTTGCTTTCGTTTATGAGTAAGCCGACTATTGAGAACAACGAAGAGATACTTTATAATCTTTTCTTAGCAGAAAACTTGCCGCTAAGTACAAAATATGAAACACTTATAAAAAACCGCCTTTATCTTGCAAATAATGTTGCTTTTGTATTGGGCGATATAACATCTGATGAGCTAGTAGAAAAGCTCAAAGAGAAAAAAGAGTGTGAATATATCACCGTGTATTCTCCAAACATAAGTGACGATAAGTTTACGCTAGAGATTGAGAGCAATATCTCAAAAATCGGGATTAAGTCTGATAAGCTTAGATTTAGGGGGTAAAAATGAAAAAAGAGCAGATATTAGAGTACTTAAAAGTTCATAAAGAGGAGTTTGGCAAAAAGTACCAAATTAGCAAACTTGCATTGTTTGGTTCTTTTGCAAAAGAGCAAAATCATGATGGGAGTGATATTGATATAGCAATTGACACGAAGCTTAGTGATTATTTTTTGCTGTATGATTTTAAAGAAAGTTTAGAAAAAGCATTTGATACAAAGGTGGACATCGTGAGACTTAGAGAAAAGATGAATCCTTCTTTAAAAAAGCAAATACTTAAGGATGGCATCTATGTATGATAAAGAGTTAGTGCTTGATATTTTAGAGCAAATTATTGAAGCTATAGAGATAGTGCAAGAACGATGTACATACGCAACATGTGAAAACGATTTTATGGATACAAAAGAGGGACAAGAAAAACTTGATAGTATCTGTATGAAGCTTATAGCTGTGGGTGAGAGTCTGAAAAATATAGACAAAATTACAGAGAAAAAACTTTTAGAAAAATATCCTCAAGTTGAATGGAAAAAGATAAAAGGGATAAGAGATTTTATTTCGCATCACTATTTTGATTTGGATGCGGAAGTTATCTTTGGGATTTGTCAAAATAATATTGATGACTTATTGAAAGTATTAAAAAATATAGAAATTGATTTAAAAGCTGAGTAATATTAACTATTTCCATTTTGGAAATAGTTCAAAAGAGAGTAAAAATATATGTTAAAAATAAAATTTGACCGCCTTGATTATCAAGAGCAAGCTGTAAAGAGCATAAGCGATGTGTTTAAAAACATTGCGTTTGTCTCAAATGATAATCGCAAAAGCAACCCCTCTTTTGATTTGCAAAACTCTAAAAATATTTTGGTGCAAAACATTGGAGATGTACGAGCGTCCAACAAAGTAGAGATAGGTGAAATAAGCATAAAAGATGAACTAGTAATCGATACGCTTATGGAGACTGGAACGGGGAAAACATTTACATTTTTGGAGTCTGTCTATAGGCTCAATCATGATTATGGACTCTCAAAATTTATCATTTTAGTACCATCAAACCCCATAAGACAAGGGACGATAAAAAACATTAACATCACCAAAGAGTTTTTTGTAAAAGAGTATGGCAAACATATATCGGTCTATAACTACAGCGAAAAAACGGTTTTAAATTACATAAACGCAAGTGATAAAAATATTTCCGTTTTGGTATCGACTTATCAGTCGTTTAACAAAGCTACAAACTTCATCAACAAAAGCAAGATAGAACAAAGCCTCATCGGCAGAGCAAAGAGCTATATGCAGGCACTTGCACAGCTTCGTCCAGTGATAATTATAGATGAGCCGCATAGATTTGAGGGGAAACAAACGGCAAAATATTTGAGCGAGTTCAATGCTCTTTTTACTCTGAGATTTGGGGCTACTTACAAAGGGGATGAATACAAAAATCTTATCTACACCCTTGATAGCGTTGATGCCTTTAGTCGTGGACTTGTAAAAGCCATTAGCGTTGATACGGTGGGCAATGAAAATGTAGATGCCCATACAATAGAGCTTAAAGAGGTAAAAGGTGCAAACCAAAAAAATTATGTAGCCAAAATAGAGTACAAAGATATCAACTCAAAGTCTCAAACGATAGAACTGCAACTTGGTGAAAATTTAGGCGAGAGGGCAGGCATAGAGTATCTGGCTAGTTATGTGGTTGAAAAAATCACAAAAAGTGAAATTATTTTTACAAATGAAATATCACTCCCTTTAAGACAAAGTGAAAGTTACGGAATACTCTTAGATGAGATGCAACGAGTCATCGTCGATACGGCTATAAAAAACCACTTTGAGAGAGAAGAAGAACTTTTCAAGTTAGGCATCAAATCTCTTTGTCTGTTTTTCATAGACAGGGTAGATAAATATCTCACGGATGATGGGATTAACGGGGCATTAGCACAACTTTTTGAAAAACTTTATCTTGCAAATTTGGAAGAAGTTTTAAAAAGAGACACACTTGATGCAGAGTATAAAAAGTATCTTCTAAAAACAAAAGAGAGTGTGAAAGAGGTTCATAGCGGATACTTTGCAAAATCCAAAAAAGAGGGAGATGAAGCAGAGGCGATAGAACTTATCCTCAACAAAAAAGAGGAGCTTTTGAGTTTTGAAAGTGATTTGAGATTTATCTTCTCTCAATGGGCGTTGCAAGAGGGATGGGACAATCCAAATGTCATGACACTTTGTAAAATGGCTCCCTCTAACTCAAAAATATCTAAACTTCAACAAATCGGACGAGGTTTAAGGCTGGCGGTCAACCAAGAGGGAAAAAGAATCACAAAAGAGGATGAAAACTTTGACTTTGTCAATGAGCTTTTTGTGGTGGTTCCTTCGACCGAGAGAGACTTTGTAAGCTCCATACAAAATGAGATAAGTCAAAACAGCATCAAACAAATCTCAAAACTCTTCAATGAAGATACGATGGTGGATAACGCTATTGCAAACAGTTCAAGAAATGCAGTAAAACTTTTAGATACTTTGGCGGAGTTAGGCTTTACATCTATAAACGATGATGATATGAGTGAGATAGTTATCACTAAAGAGCAATATAATCTAAATGCAAAACAGCTAGAAACACTTGACATAAAAGGGTGCGACAGTGTTAAACTAAAAGAGTATTTTGATAGTTTCTTCAAAACAACAAGTCGCATAAAAGCCAAAGAGAGAACGACCGCCAAAGACAAGGGCAAGATTAAAATCCACCAAGAAAACTTTGCCAAGTTTAGAAAACTATGGGATATTTTAAACCATGACGCGGTTGTAAAGTACGATATAGATAGCGACTCTTTGATAAAAAGTGCAAAAGAGAAAATCAATCAAAACTTCACAATAAGCACACAAGATATTATTATCAAAAGAGATAAAAATATTGAAGATAAAGATAAACATGACAGCCGGAGTGATGCCGTTATAGTCCAAAGTCACTCTATTTTCACACTTTATGAGTTTGTAAAAGCACTCTCAAACAACACAAAACTGAGTATGCAGACCGTGGCAAGAGTACTGGGAGAGATTGATAAAGAGAAATTTGATTTACTTTCAAAAAATGAAAATCTCTCACTCAAAAAAATAGAAGAGCAGCTCATAAGTGCCATCTATGAGACCATCATCAATAAAATATCTTATGACATAAAAGAGATACGCACTTCAAATATAAAATATAGCCTCAATGCGGGAAGTTTAGGCAGAGAGACCTACAAAATAACTAAAAAATCTATAAGAGAAAAATCGATTTACGATGAGGATTTTATGGAGGTCGATAGTGAGCTTGAGAAAACCATCATTGATGAATCAGACGATAAAAGGATTATCGTATTTGGGAAACTTCCGCGGGTAAATATCCCCACGGCTCATGGGCGAAATTATAACCCTGACTTTGGATATGTGATAGAAGATAACGAGAAAAAAGAGCTGTATTTGGTAGTAGAAACAAAAGGGGTTGATACAGAGATTGAGTTACGATATAAGGAGAAATTGCAAATAGAGAGTGCAAAAGCTTTTTTTAAAGCCTTACAAAACAAAGGCTTTAATGTGAAGTATGAAACCAAGCTCAATAGCTCCCAATTATCTACAATGATAAGCGAGATAATTAGACGACCCTAGCTAAAATAATCTCTTCCATCTTCTCAAGCGGTGCATTGATGACGCCCTCAAACTGGGTGCGGTTAAAGGTTTGCTGTCGTTTTGCAAGCTGTGCGGTATGGGTGGAGATATTTTCTAGCATCTGCTCTTTTGTAACCTTGCTATCAAGATACTCTAAAACTTCAACAATTCCTATGGAGTTCATGGAGTGTGGAAGTCTTGTATAGCGTTGCTCTAAGCGGCACACTTCATCTATAAGCCCCAAGTCCAACATCTTCTTTGTTCGTTTTTTAATTCTCTCTCGTAAAATATCTCTCTCAACATCTATGTTGTAAATATCAAGATTTTCTATAATCGGTTTTGGTGGGTTCTCCCTAAACCACTCGCTTGGAGTAAGTCCCGAAGCCTCATAGATAAGAAGTGCTTTTTCTATCCTGTATCTGTCGTTTGCAGAGATGTTTTTCATATACTCACTGTCTCGTACACATAAAAAATCATAACTCTCTTGCAAGTTAAGCAGTCTATTCCGGACTCTTTTTTTTATCTCCTCATCTATTTTTGGAATCTCTGATAATCCGTCAATAAGGGTTTTAAGATAAAAAGAAGTTCCGCCGACGATTATGAGGTTTTTACCCTCATCTTGGCACTTTTGCAGCACTTCTTTGTAGAGTTTTATAAAGATGTCAACGCTAAAGTGCTCATTTGGATATAAAACATCTATACCGAAATGCTTAACTTCTTGTAACTCTTCTTTTGAAGGTTTTGCAGAGACGATATCTATCTCTTTGTATATGCTAAGAGAATCGATTGAAAGTATGTAAGCGTTGATTTTTTTTGCGATTTTGATAGCTAAATCGCTTTTTCCAGAAGCAGTTGAACCGATGATGGCTAGTTGTTTTACTTTATTTGGCATGTATGACTTATTTGTACCTTATTCTGAAGCCAGATTATAACAAAAATATTTATAGCAATCCCACCTTTTTGTTAATAAAGCGTTAATCTAAAGTTTAAAGAGCGTTAATAGCAGGAATCTATAATTTTGAAATAAAATACAAAGGAGTTCATTATGAACAAGAGAGTTATATTAAGTTTAGGTTTAACAGCGTTATTGTCGTCTTCTTTATCGGCAAATGGAATGAGTTGTGATAAAGAGGATAAAAATTTTAAGAAATCACATAACGAAATGATGAAACACAATCGCAATGAGGGCAATCATTTAATGGCATATATTATGAAGCTTGACTTAAGTGATGAGCAGAGAAAAAAGATAGACTCTATCGTAAAAGAGAATATGCAAAATTCAGCAAAACTATCGGATGCTTTTAGTGATAAAAGTTTTGATAAAGATTTATATATCAAGTCGTTAAAAGAGAAAGAAGAGTTGAGAGTCGAGCGTAAAGCTCAGATGATGCAAAATGTTTATAATGTTTTAAACGCTTCGCAAAAGCAGGAGTTGAAAAAGATAATTGATGAACAATCTGCAACAAAAAGAGAGTTTTCTTCAAGTCGCAAAAGTTAGATAAAAGATTTTAGAGACAAAGTGTTACAATTAGCCTAAGAAGACAACATACAATTGAGATAAAGAGTATATCTTAGGAAAGTGTAAATGATAAAAATTGCAATGATTGAAGATGATGCTGAGTTAGCCGATGTTTTAACTCAGTATCTTGCAAAATACAACATAGAAATTACAAACTATGAAGACCCGTTTTTGGCTCTGAGCGCTATATCTTTAAATAATTATGATTTGATTATTTTGGATTTAACTCTTCCGGGCTTAGATGGGTTGGAAGTTTGTAAAAAACTGCTTTTAACACATAAAATTCCTATCATCATATCAAGCGCAAGAAGCGATATAACCGATAAAGTAATTGCTTTAGAGTTAGGCGCAGATGATTATCTTCCAAAACCTTACGATCCTAGAGAACTTGAAGTCAGAATAAAAACAATTTTGCGAAGATGCTCTAAAGAGTTAGAGCTTTTAAAACCTGAGCTAAAACATGATGTATTTGTCTTAGATGAACAAAAACAAGAGATAAAGCAAAACGGCAAGTTTATTAAGTTTACTCCTGCGGAGTATGAGATAATGTCTTTGATGTGCAAACGAAAAGGTTTTGTCGTATCAAGATACGATATTTTACAAAACTGCAGTTTTTTAAATGATAATGAAGAGAGCGGTTCTCTGGCAGTTATCATAAATAGAATCAGAGCAAAAATAGAACAAGACCAAAAAAATCCGAAGTATCTTTTAACAATAAGAGGAACCGGATATAAGTTGGTAGAATGAAAAAACACTCTATACTCTTTACGATAAACATAACCTTTTTAATATCTTTTATACTTATAACCGTAAGTTTTTTGGCATTTTATAATTTCAATAATCAAAAAGAGAAGCGTTTTAATCATAAAAGAGATATGGAAATTTCAAAAATTTTCATGCATCAATACAGAATGGGCGGTATGACAAATGAGCTGTCGGAGTATCTTGAGAATTTAGATTTTTCTGTTATAACAGATGCAAAAGAGATAAAAAGTATACTAGACAACAAAGATATAAAGGTCAAAGAATTAAAATCAAAAGGTTTATTTACTCTCAGACAAATAGAACTTCAAGATAAATCTTTTATATTAATACAAACTCCAAATGAAAAAGTCGTCTTGGCAGATAAGAGTTTTTTGAGAGACAATAAAAGCACGGTTTTTCTTATCTATATAACGATAGTTTTGATATTTGCTTTTTTATATCTGTCAATCATAAATAAATTAAAACCTCTAAAGACTTTAAAAGAGAGCGTTAAAAATTTTGGTAATGAAAATTTTGATTTCAAGGGTTTTACATCTAATAATGATGAGATTTCTCAACTCTCAAATGAGTTTCATAAGTCGGCAGAAAAACTAAAAAAGTTAAAAGAGTCAAGAAATATCTTTATCAGAAATATTATGCATGAGTTAAAAACGCCTATTACAAAAGGCAAGTTTTTAATGCAGCTTCCTCAAACAGACCAAAATATAGAGAGTATGCAAAAAGTTTTTTATAGGTTGGAGTCACTCATAAATGAGTTTGCGTCTATTGAAGAGTTGATTTCAACTAAAAAAGAGTTGCAAATCAAAGAGTACTACTTAGAAGATATCATAGATAATGCAGTAGATATTTTGATGTGTAATGATGATGAGGTAATAAAAGAGTTTGAAAATATTAAAATAGCCGTTGACTTCAATCTTTTTTCAATAGCCGTTAAAAATCTTCTTGACAACGGTATAAAATACTCTAAAGATAAGAAGATTGTAGTTAAAAGTGATGCCGATAAACTTATCTTTGAAAATACTGGTTTAGAACTTTCTTACCCGATACATAGCTATTTTGAGCCGTTTTTTAGAGGTAAAGATATAAAGTCCAACCAAAGTTTCGGGCTTGGTCTTTATATTGTAAAACATATATTGGATGCGCATAATTTAAAATTAAAATATGAATATGAAAACAATATAAACAGATTTATAATATTTAGTTAACCTTTTATTACGAAAATTTAAATCAACTTTGGGTAAAATGAAACAAAAACTATGATTAGGGTCAAATTTGCAAAGATATATAAATAAACTCAAAGATTTTAATGAACTGGTTATGTTTGAACATTCCATCTTTTCACTTCCTTTTATTTTTATAGCTATGATAGTGGCGGCTGATGGTTGGTTTGGATTTACTTTGCTTATTTTGGGAGCGCTTGCGGCGGTGAGTGCAAGAAATTTTGCAATGGGTTTAAACAGATTTGCAGATAGAGACATAGATGCACAAAATCCTCGGACAATGTCGCGGCCGAATGTAGACGGCAGGCTTGATGCTTCATCTATATTGATTTTTATTATGATAAATGCTTTTGCTTTTATCGGTGTTGCGTACATCATTAACCCGCTTGCGTTTGCTCTTAGTTTTCCGATTTTAGTCGTTCTTGGAAGTTACTCATATTTTAAGAGATTCTCATCATTAGCGCATATCGTCTTAGGAATGTCGCTCGGGCTTGCTCCGATTGCGGGTGTTGTTGCAGTAAGTGCCGAGATAACTGCTTGGTCGGTTATGCTTAGTTTGGGCGTAATTTTTTGGGTTGCAGGTTTTGACTTGCTATACTCTTTGCAAGATATGGATTTTGACAGAGAAAAAGGGCTGCACTCCATTCCATCAAAATACGGCTCCGACGCAACGCTTAAGATTTCGGCTTTTTTTCATCTGCTAACCGTAATTTTTTGGGTGTTATTTGTTTGGGTCGCAGGGCTTGGAGTATTTGCTTATACTGCGGTGGTTTTGAGTGCTTTTATGCTCGGCTATGAACATTATTTGGTTAGAAAAGATTTTACTAAGATAGACCGTGCTTTTTTTACGGTAAACGGTTATCTAGGTATTGCTTTTTTTATTTTAATTGTATTGGATAAGGTGATATTATGAGTGTAAGATTAGTTAGCGCGCAGATTAATATAGTTTTTAGTAAGGCAGATGTAGACAAAGAGGCATATTTAAGAGAGTATCGGTATTTAAGCGAGAGTGAAGATGATTCGATAAATCAGTGGTTAAAACTAGCCCGTGCAAAAGGTGAAACAAACGATACAGATCCGGTTTTATTAAATCTTATGGTAGAGCTGCATAGAAAGATAGATGCCTTAGAGCGTTTTTTAAAAAATGAGGAGCCAAAAAAATTACCTCTAATGCATGAAGTAGCCATAGAGTCTATCGGATTTGAGCACTTTAAATTATCGCAGGATATTTTAGAGGAGGGCGTAGAGTATTACGGTAGGATTGAAATGCCTGTTCGCCCAAAAAGGGATGTATGTGTATTTTTTATTGCAATAGATAAATCACTGGCTAAAATCACTAAAATACATGCTCGAGAAGAGAAAGAGTGGGCTGCATATTTGACTGCAAGAGAGAGAGTTCTTATTCGTGAAGCAAGAGAGAACAGAGAATGAATTTAGAACATATAAACATAGAGTATTTAGTGGTTGCAATGGGAGCCATGATTTTATACCTAATCTACTATGTTTTTACAAAAGATTCAGAATATAACAAAAATATTCGTGCAGTCGCAACGGTAGCCGAGGAGTTGAATAAAGAGATTTTTTATTTAAAAAAAAAGTTAAACGATACACAGATTAATATTAAAAATAATAGTTCTCGTATGAACGATGAGGATATTTATCAAGAGATAGAGAGAACGGTTTATGATATGGTTAAGCCTATTTCGCTTAGTATAAAAAGATTGGAAGAGGGTATTCAAAGAATAGATGAACATGTTGATGCAAGAATCTCTTCACTAGAGAGTGGCGTGAAGCAGATATCTATTCCCGCTTCGATTCACGGTAATGATGATGAAAAGATTATATCACTCTATAAACAGGGAATAACGCTTGAGACTATCTCAAAAGAGTTGCATATATCCAAAGCAGAAGTTGAATTTGTACTGAAAATCAACAAGATAAAGTAACTATATATGGCGGATAGAAAACTTTTTACACTTGTCTCAATGTTAATCGGTATTAGTATTTTCCTCATATATTCACTCTCTGTATATACGACTATACTTTTTGGGGTAAACGAGTTTCATTTTGCGATAAGACAAGCATCTTTTGGATTTTTGAGCATACTGATTATCTGGCTTTTAGCTCAAGGAGACCCGGATAAACTATTGACACCCATAGGGTTTACACTCTTTATCGGTTCGGCAATTTTAATGGTGGCTATGCCATTTTTGCCAGAATTTTTGGTTTCAGCCGTAGGCGGGGCAAAGAGATGGATAAAGGTTTTTGGATTTTCACTGGCACCGGTTGAGTTTTTTAAGATTGGATTTGTCTATTTTTTAGCATGGAGTTTTTCGCGAAAGCTTGGGCATCACGGCGGTATGGGAGTTAAAGGTGAGTTTGTAAGGTTTATTCCGTACGGATTTATTTTTGTGGGAGCTATGTTTATTATAGCTTTTGTTCAAAATGACTTAGGTCAGGTTGTGGTACTTGGTCTTACTCTGCTTTTTATGCTTATGTTTGCGGGAAGCAGTTTTAGATTTTTCTTGACTCTTATGATTGGGGCGATACTCTTTTTTCTATTTTTCATCTTTACGGCAGAGCATAGGATACTTCGTATAAAATCTTGGTGGGCATTGGCACAAAATAGTGTTTTAGAGATTTTTCCCGAATCCGTAGCAGCACAGTTAAGAGTTCCTACAGAGGTTGAACCGTATCAAATAGGACACTCGCTTAATGCTATTCATAACGGAGGACTTTTTGGCGTAGGAATGTCTAACGGAACTTTTAAGTTAGGTTTTTTAAGTGAAGTTCATACAGACTTTATCTTAGCCGGACTTGCCGAGGAGTTTGGATTTATCGGGGTCTTAGTCGTCGTAGTTATATTTATATTAATGCTTCAGAGAATTTTTAAGATTGCAAATAGAACGGATGATTCAAGAATATATCTATTTAGTTTAGGTGTTGGATTTTTGCTCGCTTTTGCATTCTTAGTAAATGCGTACGGAATAAGCGGAATTACACCTATCAAAGGAATCTCAGTTCCATTTTTAAGTTACGGGGGATCTTCGGTTTTGGCAGCTTCAGTCGGTATAGGCATGGTTCTTATGGCATCCAAAAAAATAAAAATGGATTAATATATATAGATGGAGAGACAGATGAAGTTTTGCATAACCGGCGGCGGAACGGGCGGACATTTGATGATTGCAGAGGCTCTGGTTGAGGCTGCGGTAAATGACGGACATGAAGCAATATTTATAGGTTCAATGAGCGGACAGGATAGAAAATATTTTGAATCGCACAGCCTTTTTTCACATGTATATTTTTTAGAAACGACAGGTGTAGTAAATCAAAAAGGTTTGGGTAAACTAAAGGCACTTTGGTTGGTGCTTCGTGCTTTTTTTGCTTCAAGAAAGATATTAAAAAAACATAATATTGAAGCAACTTACAGTGTGGGCGGATTTTCGGCGGCTCCCGCATCTTTTGCCACGCTTAGCAGATTTATCCCTCTGTTTATTCATGAGCAAAATGCTGTTGAGGGGAGATTAAACTCACTCTTAAAACCTTTTGCGAAAAGATTTATAAGTGCTTATGATAAAAATTCACCTATTAAAGGTTATCCGGTCAAAGATGAATTTTTTAAAAGCGCAAGAGTGAGAAGCGATATAAAAACAATTATTTTTTTAGGCGGTTCACAAGGTGCAAAAGCTATAAACGACTTAGCGCTAGGTGTGGCAAAAGAGCTTCAAAAGATGGGTATAAAGATAATTCATCAAGCCGGCGAGAGAGATTTTGAGAGAGTAAAAAAAGAGTATGAAGAGCTGGGTGTTGAAGTTGAGCTTTATGCATTTACAAAAGAGATGAATCACCTTATGTCAAGGGCAGATTTGGCAGTAAGCCGCTCCGGTGCGAGTACGCTTTGGGAGTTGTGTGCAAACGGTTTGCCTGCGCTTTTTATCCCGTTTCCGCATGCGGCGTCTGATCATCAATACCATAACGCTAAGTTTATAGTCGAAAATGATTTAGGTTGGTGCAAAAGAGAGGATGAGGAGTTAAAGCATTTTTTTTTAGAAATTTTAAATGAAAATCTAAAACAAAAAAGTTTAGCACTTATAGAACATTCACATCAAGGCGTTGCGCTTGAGATGGTAAGAGATGCGGCATTAACTCTGGGGTATTAAAAAATTGATTTTGTTGCTTTAGTTTTACTTATATTTTGGTATATTAAGTTATCAAAATGTAGGAGTGCAATATGAAATATAGTGTCGGTTTTAGAATTTGGCATTGGTTGAATGCCATAGTTATATTGGGTCTGCTTGGTACTGTTTTTTTGAGAAAAACATTTTTAAGTTATAAGGCAAATGCAGAGATTATCATGGCTAAGCTTGCCGATTTGGGTACAGAAATTGAGCTAGAAGATGCAAAAAGTATTGCAAGAAGTATAAGAAATGTTATGTGGGAGTGGCATCTTTTTCTTGGGTATGCGTTAGCGTTTTTACTACTTTACAGAGTTGCACTATTTTTTTTAGACAAGAGTCCAAAAACAGCCTTTAGCGAACTGGCTTTGCATAAAAAAGGTGTGAGAATTTTATATTATATTTTATATACGACACTCCTTTTTATGACGATAACCGGTTTTGCTATTTATCTTCAGCGAGCTTTGGGCTTAAGTGAAGATATGGTTAAATTTTTAAAAGAGTCACATGAAGCTGTTTTCATATTTATAATGTTTTTTGTTCCGCTTCATATAGGTGGAGTAGTGGTTGCAGATATCAAAGAAGAACATGGGCTTGTCTCAACGATGATAAACGGAAAAACAAAAGAGAATTTTTAAATAAGGTGTAAAAATGGTTAAAATCAATAGTGCGGCTCCTGAATTTTGTTTGCCGAATCAAGATGATGTCGAGATATGTTTAAGAGATTTAAAAGGCAAATGGATAGTGCTCTATTTTTATCCAAAAGACAGTACCCCGGGGTGTACGACGGAGGCGTGCGATTTTAGCGAAGCAGCACCCGATTTTGGCTCTTTAAATGCGATAATACTGGGCGTAAGCGCGGATAGCACCGAAAAACACCGCAATTTTATAGAAAAGCAGGATCTGTTTATTACTCTGCTTAGCGATGAAGATACTTCAATGTTGCAAGAGTACGGTGTTTGGCAGTTGAAAAAAAATTACGGCAAAGAGTATATGGGGATAGTCCGCACAACTTTGATTATAGACCCAAGCGGCGCTATAAGAGCTATTTGGGAAAAGGTAAAAGTTAAAGATCATGCACAAGAAGTTATGAAAAAACTTCAAGAGTTGCAGGCATAACAATTACAAAACAAAAGCTTGGCTTAAATATTTTTTGGATAAAATTCGCCGATTTTCTTTGCCGCATATAAAGCCAAAGAAATATTCAGAGGTTATATCATATAAGTCAGTGCAACTCCCTCTTTAGGTGCAGATTTGCCCGATATTACCAAGTACAACTGACAAAAATTCTGGCTGAAAAATGCCCTTAAAGGACCTTAAATGGTAACTATGAAAGACCTATTAGAATGTGGTGTACACTTCGGACACCAAACGCGTCGTTGGAATCCGAAAATGAAAAAATATATTTTCGGTGTTCGTAAAAATATCTATATTATAGATTTACAAAAAACTCTTCGTTACTTCCGTAACACATATCAAATCGTTGTAGATGCTGCAG
>Ga0074197_1000260_pt1 | contig 74387 bp, 45 predicted proteins | sample EPASupsiteSAE305_FD_64526 | JGI IMG/M metagenome (GOLD analysis project Ga0074197, IMG submission 64526) | Bioremediated contaminated groundwater microbial communities from EPA Superfund site, New Mexico - SAE3-05 reassembly with SPADES | ecosystem: Environmental > Aquatic > Deep subsurface >... | reverse complement strand
TCTGGATGAATTTTGTTACAAAGTTAATAGACGATATTTTGGTGAAAATATGTTCGATCGCCTTTTAATAGCATGTGTAAGTGAGAACTATAAAATTGATATTAAAGATTCCCGATAGTCATATTAAATAATTACGATTATAAAATCATCCTTAATGAATTAACTTAATATTATAAAAATAAATCTGTAATCCCATGAAAAAAATTATCACAATTCTTGGAATATTTTTTATTTGTTTTCAGCTTTCATCTCAAAATTTTACCACTAAACTAGGTGAGGTGAGGCCTTATAGCCGTTTTACTGTTTCGGTAAATGGGGGCGCAATTAACGATCGTTTTTATATGATCAATAAAAATCTTGCGAGCTATAGTTTAGAAGTATATGATATAGGCAGCATGAACCTTTTATCATCGAGGGTTTTTGTAGGCGCAGGTTGTAAGGGTTCGGCAGGGAACTGCATTGAGGATGGTTTTGATTATACCCGTTCTTTGTTTTTAAAAGATGGATTAATCCTATTTTTTAATACCTATAACCGATCAACCGAAGAACACCAATTGTATGTCCAACGGGTGAATAGGGATGGTAACTTTGAAGGAAAATTGCTATTGGTTGATAAAATAAAATCTGAGAAAAGGCAAAATAGCGGTTCGTTTTTAATTGAAGTAAGTCAGGATAGTACAATGTTTCTGGTAGTAAGTAACCCTCCTTTTGAAAAAAATGAAAAGGAGAAGTTTAATTTTAAGGTTTTTGATTCCAAGTTTAATAATATTAAAAATGTGGGTGTGGTTTTACCTTATAAGGATAAAAATGTGGGTGTATCCAATTATTACCTTGGAAACGATGGAAATATATATTTACTCGCAAACGTTGAATTGGAAAAATCGCAGCGTGAGCGTGGTCAGGCACCCTATTTCTTTTCGATTTTATCTTTGCCAATCAATTCTTCGGACTTAGAAGAGATTAAAGTTAACCTGGCTTCGAAAAATATCGAGGATATCGCCATACAAATTGATAATAAAAATAAAAAATTAATTTGTACAGGATTTTATTCCAATCTTAAACCAAATCAATACGAAGGGAAAGATATTGATGGTTTTTTTTATCTACGGTTAAATCCTGTTAATAAAGAAGTTGAAGTGACCAGTTATAAAGAAATCGATAAAAAAATGGTGGCTCAATTGATTAATAAAAAGAAGGTAAAAGAAGATAAAGGATTTTCGAGTTATTTTAAAATTGCCGACTTAAAAACCCGGAGTGATGGTTCTTCTACCTTATTTGCTGAGTTTCAACATGATTACGCTGTAACATCTACAACCACTTCCAATGGTGTAACTACTACCAGTACTCAATATCATTATGTCAGGAACAATATTTTTGTTATTAATATTAATCGTGATGGTTCTGTAGGCTCATTAATCGACATTCCAAAGGTTCAACATACCATTAATGATAATGGGCTTTTCAGTTCGTTCCTTTTATTCGAAAAAGGGGATCGGTATTTTCTGGTTTATAACGATAATCCTGAAAATTTAACTAATGGAGCCCGAACCATTGATGACATAAAACCAATGAAAAATTTTAGAAAAGCATGTCTGGTTGCATCTGAATTGAACAAGGATGGTAGTTATACCAAACAAAAAATTTATGATTACAATCGCGATGGTTTGATTACTTCGCCTGCAATGGCTATTAAATTAAAAGATGGGAAATATGTAGCACCAGCTACACACTTGACAGTGACTTGTTCATGTTTTGCTTGGTTTACAAAAATTAAAAAAGGTTTGCTAATGATCAATTTATAATCATAAAGACAAAAAGAGCCCAGTTTAAAACTGGGCTCTTTTTGTTAATCGATTTTTTCGATGAATTGACCAGATTTTTCATATTTCCTGTAAATATCAGTATATTTTTTGGCCGTTTTGGCTATTGGGGAAGTAGTCTTTTCAAACCCTTTAACCATGTTCTTCAATCTTCTCTGTATAATTTTGCGGTTTTGATTCCAATACCAGATTTTAGTATAAAATTTGAATGGGGAAAGATTTATATGATACAGATGAGAACCCGGTTTCGGACGGCGAAACCCTCATGGAACGAAACTGAATAATCCCTCTTTCTCAGCCAGGGAGAAGAAAAGGTTCGCTTGAAAAGGCAGACCCTTTTTTTATTCTACCCTACTAAAAAAGATTTAAACAATTGTAATACTATCCATAACCAAAACTTAAATCACTATTCTCAGCTAGTCCTTTCGCCTTAGCGGGGAGTTACCCACAGGGCGGAGGGGTTTTTCATTTCCGAGTGGAAATTTCTCTCCAGGCTTTCAGTTACTATCTTAAGGTGTGCATCCTGACTCTTTGCCGCAATATAAAAAGATTAAAGTAATTACAAATAGTCAACCCCTCTTAGTGCTAACTTGTAGTTTTTGGCATTTTTAAAAAGTTTGATAGAAAGATGAAAACATCAAAAAGAAAGTGTGTTTTAGCCCAAATTCTCACATTTCAGAGGTGGATAGCTGTAATATATGTTGGTGCTATTTTTACACTATTATCTATTTGTCCACCCAAAATAACTATCAGTACACTATGTTAAGAATCATTAAAATTAATTTTATGTCGAATTTAAATTAATAATGACTAATGCTATGGAAAACAACAAATTCTCAAAAAAACAAAAACGAAAATAAAGGGTGCAAAATATCATCGGTGCCTGATATTGCGAGCTAAGTTCAAAAGAACTTTATTTCATTCACTATTTATATAAGTCAATCTAATTCTACTTTAAAATGAGAAAATATAGACTATTGTTATTATCAGGACTATTTCCCGGTTTCGCATCGTATGTCGAGCCGAACAGATGTGATCCGCAGATCGGCACCGATTCCAAAAAGGAACCACCAGGAATATAAATTGTTGATTTGGCCTATTTGAATGGTGCAGATCGAACCATTGCAAATGATGGAACAGGTAACCATATCCGCTCATCCCTGCAAATGGGGAAAGGCAGAATAGATGAACTGTCAGTTGAAGTTAAAAACAGGACAACTGCTCATATCAAGAAACTAAATCAGCGTGTTGGCTACAAGATTAACTACCCAGCAATAATTATAAAAAAGAATGAATTCAAACAAATTTAAATTTATGAAAACAACTAAACTATTGAGGAGCACTTTGTGTGCAGCGATTTTGGCAGCCATTGGCTTAGTTGGGTGCGAGCAGTTGGATATTTATTCCATTGATGCGCCCTCTGACCTGCAGAGCAGGATCGACTCCATTGCAGCTGCGAATGCAGGTAAAAATACAGGAGACACAACTTACCTTACCATCGCTACAGCGATAGTCGGAGCTGAGGATAACACTTCCGGTTGGTGGACTGTATTCTCTGATTACTTCACCATTCCTACAAACAAACTATTGCATATAGAGTTTGTGAACCACGGTACCGGTGTTAACAACTGGAACAACTGGAATCTTGCCGTTACCAACGAAATAGCAGATCGCGATGGCGACGGTTATAAAGAATATTTTGTTATCCGTTCCGATGCCTGGGGCTGGGGTGGAGCAATGGCCGATGAGGGGTATGTATTTGATATTGCCATGATTACCCAAAACTATCCCGACACCGATGGAGATGGCGATATTTGGAACGACTTCCGTACGACCATGCAAGGGGCTTATGTTTCTTTAGATATTGACCACTCGGCAACAGGCAATGTATTTGTTACAGCCACAGCCGTTGGAACAAATGGTACAACACTGGTTGAAACCTATCAACAACCAGTTTCTGCCACTGCCGATATTGTATCTTTTTTAATTTGCGATGGCAGTTATTTCGAGATGAAAAAAGCTTACCTTATACCTTCTAAAGTCACTGTTGTAGAAGATGTTAACCCGATTTCAATAACGGTCTCGGGAGCTCCTGCTTTTGTTGAATTTGGAAACGAAAACTTTTGGGGCGATGCAATAGCTACGGTTACTTTTGCTGACGGATCTTCAGAGCTAGTGGATTCGGCAGATATATCTTTCACAGTTATTCCCGATATGACTACACTCGGAACCAAAACCGTTATTGTAGCTTATAGCAAAACAAAACAAGGAGCATATTGCCAGGCTGTATCGACTTACTACAATCTGGAAGTAACGAACCCTATATCAAGTCTGGAGGTTACTACTTTGCCAATTATAACCACCTACTATTACTTTAACAACGACTCTATCTTCTTCAACACTACAGGTATTGCGGTAACAGCTACCTATTCCGATGGTACTACAGCTATCATGGATAAAGAAGCCCTTAAGTTTGGAAAGATTCCAGCAGCCGAAGGTTCTCAGTCGGTTGTCATTTCATATATAGGTGCTACAAGCACAGTAACTACAACCTGCCCGTTAACTCTTGTAAAGGGTGTAAGCCAGGTAGGTAATACTGACTTCTCCAGTGCCTGGTGGACAGCATTCTCTGCTGACTATACCGTAGCATCGGGTTCAAGTAAGACCATTACCATGTATTGCTACTCCGACAATCTTGCAAACTGGCACAGCCCGTGTACCATTCTACGCAAAGCCGACATGAGTGAATATGCCGTAGTCCGCATGGACAATTTCGGTTGGGGCTCCGGTTATGGCACAGCCACCCTCACAAGTGACTGGAGTTGGGATACATTCACATCAAACATAAGTGGCTCTAAGGTAGTCATCACAGTTACAAACAATGGCGACAATACGGCTGATATACTTTATAATGTTACTTACGCCAACGGCGAAACGCATTTCCAAAAGTACGCGGGAGTAACAGTGGACAGTTCTGATTTGAATTGCGCACTAGTAACAGAGGTGTCTTATCTCGTATTTGTTGAATAATCACTAAGTTAAAAAATATTTAAACTATGAAATATTTATATTTAATTCTGTTGGGATTGCTGGCGCTCGCACCGGCAACATACGCACAAACAGGCAACATAACAGTAAATGGTAAAATCGTTGACAATAATGGAGAACCGCTTCCAGGCGCAAGCGTAATAGAAAAAGGTACAACCAATGGTACCATTGCCAACTTTGATGGAAACTTCACTCTTTCTGTTCATTCAGATGCTTCACTGGTAGTCTCTTTTATAGGATTCAAAACAATTGAAGTAACCCTTGGAGGAAAAACCGAACTCGGTAGCATCACTTTGGATTCGGATATAATGGAACTCGACCAGGTAGTAGTAATAGGTTATGGTACACAACGCAAGGTTGACCTCACAGGTTCAGTGGCCATTGTCAATACCGAGGAGATGAAAAAAGTATCACACTCCAACATCTCCACCATGCTCGAAGGTAAATTAGCAGGTATTCAAATTACAAGTGACGGACAACCGGGAGCCGACCCTACAGTTCGTATCCGTGGTATTGGCTCGTTTGGAAGCACGGCACCTCTCTACGTTGTCGATGGGGTACCCATGGGATATACAATACGCGATTTTTCGCCAAACGATATCGAATCCCTTCAGGTACTTAAGGATGCTTCGGCTGCCGCTATCTATGGCTCACGGGCTGCCAATGGCGTGGTTATCATTACCACAAAGCAAGGGAAGAAGAACCAGGCAATGAAGATAGATTACAGCGGCTACTATGGCCTCGACCGTGTACAAAGCGGGGTGTACGATGTGATGAATGCTGAACAATATGGTCAATATGTAACAAAGGCTTACACTAATTTTGGTATGGAAGTACCTGACGGTTACAATCCTTCAAGCCCAAAATATTTATATAATACCGATGGTTCAGCAAAAGTAAACACTAATTGGTTCAATGAGGCATTTGAAACAGGTATTCGTCAGAACCACAACATCAACCTTTCAGGTGGTGGAGCAAACAATACGTACAACATTGGTCTCGACTACTATGGCCAGCAAGGGACTATGGTAGGTGCCGGCCCCAACTTCGACCGTTTTACTGCCCGTATCAACAATACAATGGATGTGAAGTTTATCAAATTCAAAACCAATGTAGTTTATAGCCATAGCGATCAGGACAACATGGCTTTGAGTAACGCCAATGAATACGTACAGGGGTTATATGGTACACAATTTCCTGTTATGGCTTCGGCACTACTTTTACCTCCAACCATCAAGGCATACGATGAATCGACCTGGGTGCTCGATGACAAAATCTCGGCGGCATCAGATTACAGTTACGACTCCTACGGTTTTGGAACTTATTACGACGATGTTCATGGCGACCTGCGTGTAACCAACGTTTTGCTCACCAATAGTTTACTAAAACGGAACTCCGTTGTTGACCGCATTGTTACGTCAGGTTCAGCAACCGTTGACTTTATTAATATGCTTGGTTTAAACAGCAGCAACCACAAGTTCGATTATAACCTGAACTTGTCGTACAGCAAAACTTTAGTTAAGGACTTAACATTTGTACCTGCATTTATTCAAAGTACAACAAACTATCTGCCGAAGAGCAATGAGGTACTCACTCAAGGGTATAGGAATTATAGCGATGCTCTTTTAGAAAATATTTTAACCTACGATGGCAAATTTGGGTTCAACCATATCAACGTAGTTTTTGGTCAAACTTTTGAGCGCGATATTTTTCATACTTTAGTAGGTGATGGGGTTAATTTATCAGAACCTTACTATTTGCAAGTAGATAATGCAGAAGAAACCTCAGGAGCCACTGAAGAAACAGAACATGTGTTGGCTTCATATATTGGCCGTATAAACTATGATTTCGACGAGAAATACCTTATTTCAATTACAGCCCGTCGTGATGGGGATAGCCGTCTTTCATCGGATGACCGTTGGGATTGGTTCCCATCCGTATCAGGAGGTTGGCGTATCGATCGTGAAAACTTTTTACCCGTTTCTAAATCGGTTATAAACCTGCTCAAAATCCGCGGTAGTTATGGTGAACTGGGTAGTACCACAAACCTTGCCAACTACGAATACATGGCTGGGATGTATAGAGATAATTACACCTATAGCTTTGGAAACGACAAAGTAACTGGTTCCTCCATTTCAACCTATGTAAATACTGCCCTCAGATGGGAAAAGAAGAAAACACTTGACATTGGGCTTGACCTCGGTATGTTCAGCAATCAGTTGGAATTTACCTTCGACTGGTATAAATCAACTTCAGAAGATCTTCATTATGATGTACGAGTTCCTTTAAATGCTGGGGTTGACAATGAATATGTAAAGATGAATGCAGCAACCATGGTAAACTCAGGACTTGAATTCCTCCTTGCCTATCACAACCATAAAAACGAAGTAAAATTTGACATTTCAACTAACATTACTACAATAAAAAACGAAGTAACAAATCTGGGAGTTTTAGGTGAATCGAGGACCGATGGCTATTGCCGCACCGAAGTAGGCCGAGAAGTTGGTTCGTTTTATGGCTACGTTTACGATGGCCTCTTCAGGTCACAATCTGAGGTAGATAACAATGTCAACACATTAGGAAACCTAGTTACTCAAAATGGAGCACAAGAGGGAGATGTAAGATATGCAGACATTGATGGTTACGATGAAAATGGCAAATTAACAGGTATGCCCGATGGCACGATTAACAGTGCCGACCAAACTTACCTGGGTAGCGGGTTACCAAAAGTAACTTTTGGATTAAATTTACATGCAGAGTGGAGAGGTTTTGACCTAAGTATCGCAACCTATGGTGCGGCAGGTTTCAAAGCGGTCGATTTTGTTGATATGAGGTTAAATAGTTCATACGACCCATTAAATAAAAGCACCAATTTATTAAATGCCTATAATTCCGAAAGTGAAGCAGCCGTGAATGGTTTACCTGTAAATACAAATACCGATGTGCCAAGAGTTTCATACAAGGCTGAAGGTTCAGTGACAAATGATTTTTTCAGTGAACGATTTATTCAAAATGCCTCATATCTGAAAATTGCCAATGTTGAATTAGGTTATAACTTCCCTGATAGTTGGTTTAACAACAATGTTAAAGGGGTGCGCTTATATGTTTCAGGGCAAAATCTGGCAACATTGTCAAAATACAAGGGGTATAATGTAGATTTTGCCGGTGGTACCTTCACACCCGGTTACAACTATTGTTCGTATCCAACACCCCGGACGGTAATGTTCGGTGCACGCTTCTCATTCTAAATAATTTAATTTAAAATTGAATTTCAATATGAAAACGATAAATATATTTCTAATAATGTTGGTGCTTATTGGAGGCATGACAGCCTGTGATGATGAGCTTAATGTTCAGGATCCGAACAAACAAACAACATATGATTTTGGCGATACAGAGTCAGAACTTCAGGAGGCAATCATCGCTTGTTACAACCGTATCCGCCTTGAGGGTACATTTGCCCGGGTGGGTTATACATTGGATGCCGTTCGGGGCGATGAAGTCTGGAATTCATCACAACAATGGTATTTAGAGTACGACAACCTCAATTCCCCTGGAACCATTGGAATTGGCGACGAATGGATTTGGCGCGATAACTACCATGTGGTAAACCGAACAAACTTTGTATTATCGAAAGTCGATGGTGTGGAAATGTCGGAAGATTCATACAATCAGATTGCTGGTCAGGCTCTTTTCCTAAGATCTTTGGCATACTATGAATTGGCTACTTATTACCAGACCGTTCCATTGATTACCGATTATGCCTCTTATTCCGACATCAACACCATGTATGCCTCCAACAATACCCAGGATGAAGTGTTCGACCAAATAGAGGCTGACCTGACAACAGCCATGCAGATGCTGCCATCGCGCGATGAAGGGGGCGAATGGGCTCAAGGCCGTGCTACAAGCGGTGCTGCCGCAGGTTATTTAGCCCGCGCGTTGATGTTCCGCCATAAATACGATGAGGCTTATACGGTACTGAAAGCCATTATTGCCGGCGAATACGGGACTTATAAACTTACAGACGATTATGGTGACAACTTCAGAGAAGGTTCGGCATACGAAAATAACACGGAAAGCCTGTTCGAAGTTCAATTTATGGATTATGGCACCGGTGGCACCGATGAAGAGTGGACTCCGGTAAACATTAGTCCTGATGCAACTCAGGGACATGCCGTTGAAAGTAATTATGCTTCACAAGAATTAGGAAGCTGGGGCGACCTTGCAGGTTCTCCATGGTTATACAACCTATTTAAGAAAGAAAACTGTACCGATGGCCGTCTTGATCCACGTTTATACTGGACTTTAGTTTCTTACGAAAGCGAGTACAACACCTATACCGGACTGAATACGGCGGCATATCCTAATGGGGATCCACGTAGTAACACTATTTACCAAGAAGAGATTACTGCTACTCCTCTATCGAATACTTCACAAGGGGGAATATCAATTGCTAAGTTCACCAATGCCAGAAATAACATCTACAGTTCTATTACTAACGGATTGCACTGCGGAATTAACCTACGCCTTATGCGGTATAGCGATGTTTTATTGCGTGCAGCAGAATGCGAAAATGAAATCAACGGCCCAACCCAGGCAGCTATCGATTACATTAACACCGTACGTCAACGGGTTGCTCTTGAAGATCTTCAACTTCCCGACTTCCCGACTGCTGATGCTCTTTTTGAACAAATAGCAAACGTTGAACGCCCTAAAGAATTCGGTTGCGAAAACGGACGTGGTATCGACTTACTCCGCTGGGGATTCTTCTACAATGAAGGTCGTTTGAATCAGTTGCTTGAACATGCATATTATAAGCTCGATGGCACAGCCTCAACAGAAGAACTAACAGCAGAAACAGCCAGTGCTTCATCGTACCAATATTATACAAAAGGACATGAATATTTTCCAATTTTTCAGTCAACTCTTAATTCTAACCCAAACCTTACTGGTAATTCGGCAAATAAGAATGAAGATAATGGCCCTGCTTTCTTGGAAAAATGGACCGTTCGTCCCGTTGTAGAATAGAAATTATTCTCGTAAATTAGATACTTCCTTACCATCATGCTTTTGTATGGTGGTAAGGAAGTTTTTTTAACAAAATAAAAACAGATGAAACAAGTATATTCCCTGATTTTAACCGGTCTCATTATTCTATCAATGGTAAGGTGTAACGACGATGCTATTGAACCCAAGGAAGAAGATAACGATACTATTTCGGGTTTTTCTATTCCAACATACGCCGATGATTATTCGTCAATTTCTTCGTGGACAGACCGTAACAAGTGGAATCTGGCCAACGTTCACGATCCTTCAGTAGCTTATTACAGCGGGTATTATTACATGTACGGTACTGATGCTTCCTACGGGAATGTACATGAAGGCCATGGACATTTTCAGGGTAAACGTTCAACCGATTTGGTCAATTGGGATTGGGTGGGTGGCCCTTTTTATGAAGCCCCTTCCTGGGTAGCCGACTCGCTTAACGCCATCCGTTCGCGCATGGGGCTCGGTGCCATTGCCGAAGACAACATCATATATGGCTACTGGGCACCAGTAGTACGCCGGATCAACGTCGGAGGACAAGATATTTTGCGTATGTACTATAGCATAGTTATTGATAACTACATAAAAACAGGCAAAGCCAACACCTCAGCCAACTTTGATGGAAGCTGGACTGAACGTGCCTTTATCGGCATGTGCGAATCGATCGATCCTGCTGGAGCTATATGGACCGACAAGGGTTTCATTACCTGCTCATCATCGGACCGTGGCACAAACTATAGCCGCTCCAGTTTATCGAATTGGGACGCTTATTTCTACTACAACGCCATCGACCCTACGTATATCGTAACACCCGAGGGGAACCATTACCTGATACATGGCTCGTGGCATAGCGGCTTCGCACTTTTGGAACTCAATGCTACAACAGGTAAACCTGTTAACACACTTGGTGAACCTTATGCAACCAGTGTAGGTGAACTAACTACCCGATATGGCGTGAGAATTGGCACACGCACTGCCTCGTCGAGATGGCAAGGCAGCGAAGCTCCCGAAATAATATACAAAGATGGTTACTACTATTTGTTCATGGCCTACGATGGCCTCGACATACCCTACAACACGCGGGTGGTCCGAAGCGAAAATATCGAGGGACCCTATTACGATATTACCGGGCGCAACTTTACCAACGGGCGTGGCGACTGCTATCCGATTGTAACTCACCCCTATAAATTCAATCTTAGTTACGGATGGGTGGGCATATCGCATTGCTGTATCTTCCAAAAGGAAAATACCAATGAATGGTTTTATATGTCGCAAGGACGATTGCCTGTTAATGTGGGTGGTAACGCTTACTCCAATGCCATTATGATGGGGCATGTTCGCCGTATTGTATGGTGTCCGGCTTCCCCCAGCGAACCCGACAACCTGTGGCCCATAGCATTGCCCGAACGTTATGCCGCCGTACCCGATTACGGTACTATAACCCAAGACTCGCTTACAGGAACCTGGGAACACATAAACCTTGCATACAGCTATGGTGTACAAAATACCGCTTCCTCATTAACCCTAAATGCCGATGGGACTACGTCGGGAGCTTTGACAGGCAATTGGAGCTATGATGCAACTAAAAAACATCTGACTTTGGGTAATGTTGTTGTTTGCGTTGAACGCGAAGTGGATTGGGAAGCCACCCCACGCCGTGTAACATATGTATATGCCGGAACTGAAAAAAATTTAAACACAACCTATTGGGGCAAAAAGAAAAAATAATTGGAATGTAGGGTAAAGAAAATTGCAGGTTGAAGTTATTTTTATTTGACCTATAAACTTCACTAAGACAAAGGGGGTTCCAATAAGTTAGATATTAAAGCCCAAGTCATCGGATGAATTCCTCAAAGGTTGATTTAAATATTTCCTTATTTCCGCAAGTCACGGGGTGACTAATTGAATAACAATTGTTTGCCTTCTTTGTGTCAAATTGAGTCACCCCGTGAATTTCAACGGTTTCCCAGATGACTTGTGGATTTTAGGTGTTTTATTAATTGCTCCTTTTATTAAAGTATTCTTCCGATGACGTTTTTAGACTCTCTATTTTCTTTATTCTGTGTTGATCTTTTTTTGGTCATGAAACCAATAGTAGGAAACTTATTGTTGATGAAACAATTGCTTAACCCTTACATCACTTTTTAATGGAACCAAAAGGCAATATTTTATTTAACAGCCAACGAAAGACATAAAAAAAACCAACCCTGGTCAGGTTGGTTTTTAATACCACAATTAACTTAAATCGAATAAAATTTAACAACTATTTCTATTTAAATCAAAACTCAAAAACGGGTTTACCGACAGCATCGAACTTCACTTCCATAACCCTTGCATGCCGGTTCGGATCATATAAAGGGTCGCCAACAATTTTTTCATAATCGCGGGCATGATATACGCATAACGGAGTTACACCATCTTCGGCAACTGTAAAACAATTATGTCCGGGGCCATATATTCCTTTTTCATGGTCAGTTGCCAAAACAGGATGACGTGACTTTTTCCATGAATTTCTGTCCAGCAAATCGGTATTTTCATTAGCTTCCATCATACCCATACAGTAACAAGCCCCAGTGGCACTCGCTGAAAATGTGATATAAATGTTTCCTTTATTTTTAATAACAGCAGGACCTTCGTTTACCCAAAAACCTACCCTTTCCCAATCGTAATCGGGAGTTGTAAGCATAAATTGAGGCGTTTTTAACTTAATGGGTGATTCCATTTCAGCCAAATATAAGTTTGAAGCAGCAAACTGCCCACCAGTTTTCTCGGCCCAGCAGAAATATCGCTTGCCTTTATTTTCAAAGATGGTGGCATCTAACGAAAAATCGATAAATGTTTTTGGGTCATTATCGGCTGCCTGCATCTGCCCTAATTCCACCCATTTGTCTTTTAAGGGTTCCTGGCCATTACACTCAATCACATAAGGCCTTAATTTCCAGATATCATCCTCTTCGCTGGCAGCAAAGTAGATATACCATTTACCATCGAGGTAATGAATTTCGGGCGCCCAAATATGCTGGCTCATCGGCCCGGATTTATGTTTAATCCATACCTTACATGTTTCGGCATTTCTTAATCCACTTATTGTTTTCGATTTTCTAAGTTCTATACAGTCATATGACGGAACTGAACCCGTAAAATAATAATACCCATCGGTGTGCTTATAAACGAACGGATCGGCTCGCTGCTCAACTATTGGTTTATTATCTCTATTCATAACAATCTTTGATTAAATGTTAAGTTTTGCTTTAATTCCTTCGTAATATTTGTCAGTTATTTTGTAGCGCATAATCAGCAATCCATTAATGAGATGAAACAAAGCAGGGAAAAGTGTTAGCATTAAAGTAAGGCCTAATAACGAAGTTGAACTTTGTACGGCATCGGGAATATATCCAAAAGCATCGAGTAAAAGACCTACTAAAGCCCCTGCTATTCCCATTCCAGCTTTCTGTGCAAATGATATACCTCCGAAAGCCAATCCTGAAACACGTTTGCCGGTTTCAGCATGTCCATAATCGACAGCCTCGGCAATTGCCGACCAAAATACCGGAGCATGTATATCTACCACGAACATTAGTATAAAATAAAATGGAAAAGCAAGCATTAAATTACCCGGACGAACTAAAACAAACATAAGTATGCTAATTATTACTACGAATAATTGTGACATCCAGAAAAGCTTGATTTTATCGAAACGTTTTGTTATAAATGTTGAAGCGGGCATGGCCAGGATGGATGCTATCACCCCAACTGCCAAAAATGAACCCTGTATTTTTTCATCCCCACCCAGGAAATACTTAGCATAAAAAATTGCTACCGAAGTGCGAATTACGTACCCAACTGTTCCTGACAGACACGATCCCCACAAAATAAGCCACTGGCTGTTATTAAATAATAATTTGAACTGTACCAATAAAGGTTTTTTATCGATATCATGTTCAATACGTTCCTTTGTGGTAAAAAAACAGAATATAAAAAGCAATGTACTCATCAGTGCCATTATACCCATCGATATTTGATATCCCCTTGCAATATCATTTTCGCCTAGAGTTTTTGCCATAACAGGAACGGCACTTGAAACAAGTAAGGCAGCTATTTTTGCAAAAAAGAGCCTATACCCATTTGCCGACAGTTTTTCCTTTGAATCGCTGGTTAAAACACTAATAAACGAAATGTAAGGAATTGTTACCATGGTAAACATCAAATTAACAAGAATATAGGTGCTATAGGCGTAAATCAGTTTGCTGGCATAGGTAAAATCGGGTGTTGTAAAGGTAAGGAACACCGAAATACCGAACGGTACCGATAAAAACAGAAAATAAGGTCTGTACCGCCCATGCTTGGTTTTAAATTTATCGGTTATCAGTCCCATAATCGGATCGGCTATGGCATCCATTAACCTAACCAATAAAAAAAGCAGTGCTACATCTTTGGGCTTAATGCCAAATATATCTGTATAAAAATAAGTAATAATGAGGAACATCGAGGAAATAACAACGTTAACAGCCGCATCTCCCGACCCATATCCAATTTTTTCAAATACGCTTAACTTTTGATTTTGAGGCTTCATAAAATATAAATAATGAATTTAAGATATTCCAATTTCGAGTAGTTGCTACCCTGTTTATATTGTCAAAATATTTACAAAAATTATTTCCCGTAATATTCTTTAATAAAAGGCCAGCCTGCTTGATCCCATTCTAATAGGTGAACCAGAAGTTTCGGCTTTCCTTTATCATGTGCGTCATAACCATGACTAAACATATAGTATTTCTCGTTGAAGTTGTAAACCGAATTATGACCAATGGCATGAAAATCATCATTCCCTTTTATAAGCAAGGTTCCACCACATGCTAACATAGGTACGCCGTCTTTGTCAACGTAAGGTCCGGTTACGCACTGCGAACGGCCCACCCTGACATTGTAGGTACTATTGACCCCACGGCAACACAAATCGAACGATACAAATAAATAATAATATTCACCTTTCTTTATAATAAAAGGGCCTTCAATCGCAGTATTTCCAAGAACAGTGTCCATTCCACATGAATTGCTTTTACGCGAAGCTATGGAAATCAATTCCTGGGGTTGTGCTACAGATAGAAGATCATCATTTAATTTTACCATTTTTATACCGCTCCAAAAGGAACCAAAAGCCAACCAGGGTACATTGTTATCATCAAATATCAGGTTCGGATCAATGGCGTTCCAATCGTCACGTTCAGGTTCTGATTGAATTACTATTCCATGATCTTCCCATTTATAACCTTTGTTATTTTTATCAAGAGTAACATTGGTAGCAACACCAATACACGATTGGTTACTTCCAAAAGAAGATATGGAATAATACAGATAGTATTTACTATTATGGAACAAAATATCGGGGGCCCAAACATGTCCGTCAAACAAGGGCACCTCTTTTTTGAACCATAAAGGCATGGGATCAAAAAGTGGTTTATCCGATTTTGTCCAGTTTACCAAATCGCCCGAAACCCCGCTTTCAATACCTGGTCCGGTTCCAAAAATATAGTATTTGCCATTGGCTTCAATAGCTACCGGATCGTGAATTATTATCTTTTTGCTTTGAGCATTGCAGCCTAAAATAAAGGTTAATGATATGGCAATAAAACTCAATTTTAACTTTCCCATTATTAGTTAGTTTAGGAATTTTTGATTTAAGAACTTATTTATTTAATAATTATTCCAGATATACCTGGTTTAAATTTCATTTCGGTGCTCTTTTATCTTTCAAAACCGATGAACGCTGGCTTAATGAATAATCTGCAATGATAAATACTGTTTTTTTTAATGCATACTTACTTTCCTGTATGGGCTAACCATAACAGTTGTTTTATATAAAAACTCTGAATAGCAATTTGGTACATGTTTAAAAGGGTTTTGTTATTAAATGGTTATAATGTATGATCCATCACAATTGATTTATTGTTGTACTGTTCCAAAATTACAGTGCTAATAAGTTACATAAGTGAACTATTGTTTGAACATTGAGGACGAATAGTCAGACTCATCTACATAAAATATAAACAACTGAATAACTATGCTTTAAAAAATTGAAAAGGTGAATTTATCCTCTCTTAAGATAAAAATCCACTTTCTTTATAGTCGTAAATCATTAAAGTGCTAAATACGTACCAATCTTAAACCATAAATACCACCAGCTACAGAACCATTATGGGCAAGAAACTTTAGTTCAAACGACACTTTACCCTTGATAAATTCTTCAGGAATAGTATATTGGTGTGTAAAAAAATTATCACCTCTACTTCCATCAAGATTCACTTCTGCTATTTTAAAACCATTTATTAAGATGCTAAAACTCCTTTGTTTATCTAAACCGTAATAAGTAACAATCAATGCGCATTGTTCTTTTTGGGGATTTCTTAACTGATAACTAAACCATCCGGTTGCATCACGCCAATGTTTATTTTTGTGTATTCCTGTTCTGGATTGCTCAAATTTAATAAAATGATCAGCCTCAGGCTGTTGTTCGCCCGGCCATACCAAATCAATGGTCCGTCGATTCAACTCAAGCATTTCCTTTTCTTTTCGGGTCAGCTCTGCTTGCATTTCATCAAACTCTTTTTGGGTATAAACCGGCCAATACACCATATATCGTGCCTCATGAATGGTGTAAAACGGCTGTAATAACTCTGTTCCACCGGGAGTATTTTTCAAATGAGTCAGGGTAAAATGCATGGGTAGCGAATCGATGGGTTTTAGTAAAGATGCCCGATTGTTTAAATCCTCCACAATTAAAGCCGGCGCCTTATCCAATGGGTATTTTGGACCATTTGCCACATGACCCATACGACTACCATCGGCCCATAAGCCCATTAAATCTGAGGTATCGGTAACTGCACCTAAAACAATAGGCCCGTGTAAAAAGGATACCCAATGGGAGCTGTCGGGTAAAAATTCAGCGTAGGTTTTCATTTCAAAATTTACAAAAACCTTATCACCCTCTTTCCATTTACGTTTCAGGTGAATGAACCCATCAGAAATTATTAAATTCTTTAACGGTTTATCATTTAGCATAATTTCCAATTTATCAGCAAACATCCATTGTGCTATTCGAATATTTAGTGAAAAATATTGTGGCTTGTCTGCATACACTGTAAACTGAGTGAACGATTGATCAGGAAATTTGGTATCCTGCACCAGAGTCACTTGTTTTTCTCTCCAGTAAACATCCGATGCTATAAACATATTAACATATAATTCATGGTTGCCTTTAGCATAAATCATTTCACCATATTTTCCCGGATTTTCAATACCGGAACCCACACAACACCAAAAACTGGTTTGAGGCTGCGAATAAACCCGGTAATGGCGGGGACGCATGGGCGTGAAATAGACAAATCCGCCCTTTACCGGATGTTCCGATGACAATATGTGATTAAATAAAGCCCGTTCGTAATAATCGAGGTATTTTTGCTCCCCATGGGCCAGATAAAGCAACTTGGTAAGTTTTAACATGTTGTATGTGTTGCAGGTTTCGGGCCCTTGTTCCGATTCTACCATGCTCGAAAAATCATTTGCCGGATGGAAATGTTCGCGAACGCTGTTACCTCCAATGGAGATTGTCCAATCGTTAATAACTGTATTCCAAAAGAAAACAGCAGCACTATCCCACAATTTATTTTTTGTAGCCTGGGCATAACGCTCAAAACCAATTACTTTTGGAATTTGTGTGTTGGCATGCAGTCCCGTTAATTCATTTTTTTGCTGAATTAACGGTTCCAAAACCGCCCGATGCGAAAATTTCCGGGCCATTTCTAAATATTTGGCTGTTCCGGTAAGTTCGGCAACATTTACAAAAACCTCATTCAACCCGCCATGTTCACTGATTAGCAGGGTTTGAATCTGTTCGTTGTTTAAATTTCTTGTTGTTTCATAAAACCAGTCAGTAAGTTTAATAAGTATCTCAAGGGCATCGACATTTCCGGTGTTTATATACACATCGTACAATCCGGCAAAAAGTTTATGAATGTTGTACAAGGGAACCCAACGGTGGTTTAATGAAAAAGCACCGGCATCAATATTACCTTCAGCTATTTCAATCCAGAATTCACGACCTGAAGGAATACCGCCTACATAACCATTCCCGTTTTTTTCCTGACAGCGTTTCAGCCAGGTAATCATGTATTCTATCCGGTTTAAAAGCTCTGTTTCGCCGGTTGAAGCATACATAAACGCTAACGCGGAAAGATAATGGCCGCCCATATGACCATCGAGACCGGTATTTTCCCAATTGCCATAATTTTCTTTTAAAGGTTTTAAACCGGCATCTTTTAAAAAGGGCGATAGCAAACGATCGGGGTCAAGCGCAAGTAAATAGGCGATGTCGGCTTTCCGAGCCTGTAAAAAAGGTCCATCGTGTAGGTGGACTTCCGATAATTGAAAACTCTGTAACCGATTCGCAGTTTCACCCTTTCGACATCCAAAAATTTGGGTAAGCACAATCGTGATACAAATTAACCCAGCAAAACGCTTCATTTTAATTTCGATGTTTAGTATAAAAATATTTCAGTTAATCTTTTTGATTCCAGTCTTCAGTCTCCGGTTTCCAGTTTCCAGTTCCCAGTCTTCAGTCTCCGGTCTCCTGTCTTCAGTCTCCGGTCTCTGATAAATTGCTAAATGGTTGAATGGTTAATTTGCTAATCTTCAAATCAGCTAATTTGCTAATCAACGAATGAATCCCAGTCTCCATATTTTACAAAAATAGGCATCAATTCGGGTGAACCGTCCTAAAGATAGGAGGAGAATATCTATAATTGGTGGACAAATCGTTATTTTAAAAACCGAAAGTTGATTTTTTGTAGTAGAACCAGTTACTTTACTATAGATAAACAATCATGGTAAACAACACCACAAATTTTTTGATTTCAGAAACCTCAGTTGGTTCATAAACATGAACCCAAACCTGAAAAATCAAAAGGGATTGCTTAATTTTAAGGTCATTCGAATGAACAAAAAGGAAGGTATGCACAAACATCGGGCTTTTTTAGTGATATGCATTTTATCGTTCATAACCAGTCAGTTATATAGTGAGGTTCAACCGCATTTAAATTATCGTTTTCAATATTTTATGTTTGAAGATGGTTTACCTCAAAATACCATCATCTGCATTACCAAAGACAATTATGGGTTTATGTGGTTTGGCACCAATAATGGTGTGAGCCGTTACGATTCCTACAATTTTGAAACTTTTGAAGCCGATGAATCGAACGAACATGCTCTCCCTGATAACCTGATTAGTGCCATGGCTGCCGGAAACGACCATCGTGTTTGGATTGGCTCCTCAAAAGGTCTGAGTTATTTCGATCATCAGGCGAAACAAATTTCGCGGTTTATAGATACCAATGCTTTTGGTGAACAGATAACCCGGGTAAATTCAATTGTGGCTATGAACAACGAAATTTGGGTTGGCACTGAAAACCATGGAATTTATCAACTTCAATCAAACGGGAAAAGCTATTTTATTGCCCGGCATTATTGCCGCGAAAACAATAATTTACCTGACAATCAGATAAATACTATTTACCAATCCCGAAAGAATACCATTTTTGCCGGGGGACAAAATGGTTATTACATTTTTGATTCACAAAAGGAACTGTTTCTTTTACCCGAAGCTTCACGGAGTTTACCCCCACAAACTATAATAAACGATATTTTTGAAGATACGAACGGGCTGTTTTATTTTTCATGTTCCAGCGGGCTTTTTACCATACCGGCTTCAACCAACCAACTTGTGTTTTACCCGGCCGATATTACCAATCCGTTAACGTTGCAACATGCCATGGTTAATATGGTCCGCCAGGATATTTCCGGCCAAATATTGGTTGCAACTTTAGAAGGCCTCCAAACCTTTCATCCCGAAACAGGTATTTTTCAGTCGTTTCCTGAAGAGGGACCCACCAATTTTGTGCTCAACAATCAATTTGTAAGTTGTGTTTATTGCGATACCGATGGAAATGTTTGGATTGGTACCGAAAAAGGTGGAATCAATAAATTTAATGTTTTTCAGAATCGGTTCAATTTTATTACTCATAATCCAAACAACCCCAATAGTTTGAACGAGAGTACCATAAATTCAGTTTATAAAGAAAAAAATTTACTTTGGATTGGAACCGCCGGCGGTGGTTTAAACCTATACAACACCGCTACCGATAAATTTTATCACTTTACTTACCGTTCGAACAATACCTCTACCATAAGCAGCAGTTATGTTACCTCTATCACCCGTGGCGAGGACCAGATACTTTATGTTGGGACCTGGGGAGGCGGATTAAATGCGCTGAAAACCCAGGGAACACAGGTTAGCATCCACCGGATTACATTGTCGGATCCCGGATACAGGAACGATTTGGTGGATGGGTTTGTGTCTTCGCTCATCAATAATCCCGATGGCTATTTAATGATTGGAACTCAAGGCGGTTTATCAATGCTCGATTACCGTACCCGGAAATTTACTACGCTGATTGCTCCTGTAAATTTTTCGCATACGCTTTCAGAAATTGGTTGCATGCTTTTAGATAAAAAAGGATTTTATTGGATTGGTACCCGAAACGGGTTGTTCCGTTTTCCACAAAATTCTTTACGGGATACCAAAGACGAAGATTTTATCATCAGCCAGTTGGAATTTTACAAACACGAGCCCAATAACGCCTCATCGTTACCCGGCGATTATATAACCACATTAATGGAAGATTCAAACGGAAACGTCTGGTTGGGAACCTATGGCAACGGACTTGCCAAAGCAGTTATAAACAATGCCGGCGAACTTGTTTTTGAAACCTTTTCCACGTTAAACGGTTTATCAAACAATGTGGTTTACGGCATTCTCAACGATGAACACAACCGGCTTTGGATTAGCACCGATTATGGCCTTTCGATGTTAAATACCACAAATAATTCATTCCGGCATTTTTATAAACAAGATGGTTTGCTTAACAACCAGTTTTACTGGTCGGCATCTTATAAAAGTCCAGATGGGGTATTGTATTTTGGAGGAATCGAAGGTTTGAATTTTTTCGATCCGGAAGATTTTTATGAATACAATTACTACCCCACTCCAAAAATTACCAAATTCCGTATTTATAATAACGAAGTTAATCCAGGCGAAAAATATCATAACAATATTGTAATTAAAAAACCTATTTACGATGTTGATACGATTTTCCTTTCCTATAAAGACAACAATATTTCATTCGATTTTTCATCCTTTGATTATTACCTGCCTGAAAAATCGAAATATGCCTACATGATGACAGGGGTCGAAAAAGAGTGGGTTACGGTACCTGCCCAACGGCGATTTGCCAGTTATAACAATCTGGAGGGAGGTACCTACACTTTTTTATTAAAAGCCTCAAATTGTGATGGGGTTTGGAACGAGAGCCCTACAGAAATAACTATTATAGTTAAACCTCCTTTTTGGAAAACGACCTGGTTCCGAATCGTTTCATTTTCATTTGTGACATTACTTTCCTATCTGTTTATTATGTTCCAAATGCGACGGATTATCGCACAAAAGAAACTTTTAGAAGAAAAAGTACAACACAGGACAAAAAAAATTGAAGACCAAAAGATTATACTTGAAAAGCAAGCTGAAGAGTTAACCGAGAAAAATAAACAGCTCGAACACCGCCAAAAACAAATTGAACAACAAAAAGAAGAACTTGAAATTAAAAATAATGAAATATCGAAACAACGAGATGAGTTGATTCTTTTAAATGGGAAAGTAAATGAAATAAATCAGTTGCAACTCAGGTTCTTTACAAATATCTCTCACGAGTTTCAAACACCTTTAACCCTGATAATTTCTCCAATCGAACGGTTAATTAAACAACTCAAATCCGATGAGGAAACACTCCATCTTTTATCAATAATAAATAAAAATGCTCATCGCCTGTTGATGCTCATCCGTCAATTGCTTGAAATACGTAAAATTGAAACCGGAAACCAGACGTTACAGGTTGAGCTTACTGAAACACAACCTTTTCTTTACGATATTTTTACTTCGTTTGATGAGTTGGCTCAGAAAAACCAAATTGAATATGTATTCGATTTCCAAGTAACTCAATCAGCTTGGATTGACAAGGAAAAACTTGAAAATGTGCTTTATAATTTATTATCAAATGCCTTTAAATTCACACCCAATGGACATTCCATAAAATTTATTGCCCTTACTGAAAAGACAGATAATTTTGACATGCTCCGAATATCAGTTGCGGATACCGGCGAAGGAATTGCTCCCCATCAGATAGGTAAACTTTTTGATAGGTTTTTGCAGGTTACCGATTCAAAAAAACACCGTAAGGCAGGTACAGGTATTGGGTTATCGTTGGTTAAAAGTCTGGTAGAGATTATGTATGGCGCCATAACCGTAGAAAGCGAACCCGGCCTTGGAAGTACATTTACCGTAAATATCCCTGTGAGCCGGAACGCCTTTGCCGATCATGAAATTGACACCACCGGACAAATTTTTGAGTCAAACATTAAAAGCAAAGTTGCCATGTTGTTCGATAAATTACACGACCCAATTCCTTTGGTTTATGAAAGCCAGGAAGGTTTTATAGAAAAGATTCTGGTTGTGGAAGATAATCCCGAAATGCGTTCATTCATTTGCTCAAGTCTGGCTTTATATTACAAAGTTTTTGAAGCTGAAAATGGCTTAATAGGTTACGATTTGGCTAAAAAGGAATCACCTACTCTTATAATTAGCGATATTATGATGCCGGAACTCGATGGTCTTGGATTATGTAAAAAAATCAAAAATAACCTTTACACAAGTCACATTCCCATCATATTGCTTACGGCAAAAACAGATATTCAGGATCAGATAGAAGGTTTGGAAGAAGGTGCCGATGATTATATAACCAAGCCCTTTAATAGTGAGGTTTTACATGCTAAAATAAAATCGATCATTGATAACCGAAATAAGCTTCGTGCCAAATTCGGTCAATTGGAGGATATTAAACCCGAAGAACTTTCAATGTCGAACCTCGACAATAAATTCTTTACCAAGGTAACTGAGATTGTGGATAAATTTTATACCGACTCTTCGTTCGACGTTGATCAGTTTGCCTCTGAAATGTTCGTGAGCCGCAGCCAGTTATATAGTAAAATGAAAGCCATAACTAACCTGTCGGCTAACGAATACATCAACACTTATCGGTTGAAAAAAAGTATTGAATTACTTACCAAAGGGGACCTGCAAATAAGCGAGGTTGCTTATGCAGTGGGATTTAATGACCCAAAATATTTCAGCCGTATTTTTAAAAAATACTATAAACAATCCCCTTCCGATTTGATTAAAAAACGTTAATAATAAAGGCCACCTCAATTTTATCGGTGGCCTTTCCCTAAACTCAACTTTATCAATTGCTATTACTTGACAGAAAACTTATATAAGCACACATGATTATATGTTTCCCCCGGTTTTAAAACTACCGACGGGAATTCCGGTTTGTTGGGTGAATCGGGGTAATGTTGTGTTTCCAGACAGAACGCGCTTCGGTAAAAATAGGGTTTCCCACTTTTACCGGTCAGGGTTCCATCTATAAAATTGCCTCCATAAAATTGTAATCCCGGCTGATCGGTAATGATATCCATATTTATTTTTGTTACGGGCGAATAAACCGATGCCACCAAAACAGCACCTTCACCTTCACCTTCACGGTTCAGTACCCAGTTGTGATCGTACCCGTGACCCAAGGCCAGTTGCCCATGGGTGTTACTTACCCGTTCACCAATAGCTATTGGGGTATTAAAGTCGAATGGAGTTCCGGCTACTGGCATCAATTCCCCGGTAGGAATTAATACGCTGTCAACAGGGGTTATGCCATCGGCTTTAATCTGCAACACATGGTCGTTAATTGTTTCAGCCCCTTCACCCGATAGGTTAAAGTAGGAATGGTGTGTCAAATTACAGATAGTTGTTTTATCGGTGGTGGCTTTGTAGCTGATTTTAAAAGCTTGATCATCGGTCAGTTCATAGGTCATTTCCACCGATAAATTTCCGGGAAAACCCTCCTCGCCCTCTTTTGACAGATAGGTAAATACAACTTTTGAATTACTAAGCTGATTAGCATCCCAAACCACATCAAAAAAACCCTTTGGTCCGCCATGTAGCTGGTTGTTCCCTTCGTTTTTCACCAACTCATAATCCGTACTGTCAAGGGTAAAGGTAGCACCTCCAATCCGGTTACCATAGCGGCCAATAGCTGCTCCAAGGAAATTTTCGGGGTAGTTTACATATTCATTCAATGTTTTGTAGCCCAACACCACATCTACCAGTTGATGGTTGACATCGGGTACGCATAGCGAAACTACCCGGGCACCAAAGTTGGTTACCTTCATGCCAATTCCGTTTTTGCCCTGGAGGGTGTAAAGCGAAACGGGTTTACCATCAATGGTTTGTGTAAAATCAGCTACATTTATCTGCTGAGCCACTTCGGTAAAAACTGAAGGTTTTTGATGGCTGCAACTTAGGGCAAATAACGCACAAGCAGCAATCAGTAATAAATTAAATTTAAATTTTTTCATAATAGTTACATGTTATTTTAATTGAACCAATAAAACCGAATGAGCCGGAATGGTTACGGTAAGTTTACCCTTTTCAGGTTTTGCTACTTTGTATTCACTGAGCGAAACCGCTTCCGGTTTGTCAAAATCGTTGTAATCATTTATGTTTTTTGAGGTAATTATTTGTCCGGTAGCTGTTTTAACCTCTTTCCCATTCACATCAATCTCCAAAATAACATCTTTATTTGCGCTGGCATTACTCAAGGTTATATTTACTACACCCTCTTTTATCGATGCCGATGCGTTGATAGCCGGAATTTTTTCTCCTTTGTATTCATAATCCTCGGTTTTCAGATGCGATGGTATTAGCATGGCATCCTGATGTACGCCGTACATTTTAAAAATGTAATAGGTTGGAGTTAAAACCATTTTATCCCCCTTTGTCAGGATAACCGATTGCAAAACATTTACCATCTGGGCAATGTTGGCCATTTTAACCCGTTCGGCGTGGTTATTAAAAATATTCAGGTTGATGCTGGCAGCCAAAGCATCGCGTATGGTATTTTGCTGATACAAGAATCCGGGATTCGTTCCTTTTTCCACCTGAAACCAGTTTCCCCATTCATCCACAATTAATCCAATTCGGCGCTCCTGATCATATTGATCCATAATAGCTGTATGTTGTTTAATCAAGCCACTCATACGGTGAACATCCTTTAGGTTCGAGAACCACTCATCTTCGGCAAAACCGGTAGCATCGCCTTTATTATCCCAGTTATGGGCAAATGAATAATTGTGGAGCGAAACTCCCTGTACCAGCCAAGGACGGGAGGCCACTTTTTGCATAACCACACGCATCCAGTTATAATCGGCCACATTTGGGCCACCAGCAATTTTATATTTTGCCCCGCCACAATAAGTAGCAAACCGGTTGTACAAATCGGAATAATACTCGGGAGTCATGTTTCCGCCACATCCCCAGTTCTCGTTTCCAATGCCCCAGTATTTGACCTCCCAAGGGTCTTCGCGGCCATTTTCTTTTCGTAACTGGGTCATTGGGCTTTCATTACCCGATGTAACATACTCCACCCACTCCGAAGCCTCTTGAACGGTACCTGAACCTACATTTATATTGATGTAAGGCTCAGCATCAATTAATTCGCAAAAATCCAAAAATTCGTGGGTACCAAAACTGTTATCTTCGGTAACGCCTCCCCAGTGGATATTTACAATGGATGGGCGTTTCTCACGTGAACCAATACCATCCTTCCAGTGATAGGTATCGGCAAAACAACCTCCCGGCCAGCGCAACAAAGGAATCTGCATTTCTTTAAGCGCGTTTATTACATCGGTCCGGAAACCTCGTTCGTTTGGAATATTTGAATTTTCTCCTACAAAGATGCCTCCATAGATGCAATGCCCCAAATGTTCAGCAAAATGGCCATAAATTTCTTTATTGATTTTTGTTTTTGCTTCGTCAACCTGAAGATTCAGTTTGTTTTGGCCTCTTGTATTCAATACAAACATGATAATTATTGAAACTATCAAATAAATGTTTTTCATTGGTATAGAGTTTTAATTATTGAATCTTTAAATTTTTCCCAATTCCAGATATTTTTGATACAGTTCCGCATATTTCCGGGTTTTTTCGACGTTGGGTTGGTAGGTTTTTTCAAAACCTTGTCCCATAGCCTTCTGAGCCGCTCCAACATTGGAGTGTACACCAGCAGCCACAGATGCAAACATGGCCGCACCCAAAGCCACACTTTGTTCGGAACGGGCAATTTTTATAGGCATTCCCATTACATCGGCTAAAGTTTGCATTACGAAGTCCGATTTTTTAGCGACCCCACCAATAGCTACCACACTTTCTACCTTTACCCCGTTTTGAACAAACCGGTCAACAATAGCTTTGGACCCGTAAGCAGTAGCTTCAACCAATGCTCTAAAGATACGGGGTGCCGATGAACCCAGATTCAAACCGGTAATGGTTCCGGTTAAATTCTGGTCGGCATCGGGTGTGCGCCGTCCATTGAGCCAATCGGTGGCAATAATGGTTGATTCCTCCATAGGAATTTTTGCTGCCTCTTCGGCCAGAGCAGGAATAATTTTATCCTCAATCTTTTGAGTCAGTTCTTTATCATCGATAAACTGTAAAGGCCAGGCCAAAAGGTTTTTAAACCAAGCATACACATCGCCAAAGGCTGATTGTCCGGCTTCCAAACCTACCATTCCCGGAATTACTGAACCATCAACCTGTCCGCAGATTCCCGGAATGAGTTTTTTGCCAACCTCTTTTTCGGGTGATACAATAATATCGCAGGTAGAAGTTCCCATGATGCGGACTAAGGTATTGGCTTCAATCTCAGCTCCCACGGCCCCCATGTGGGCATCGAAGGCACTAACACCTACAACCACCTTTTCTGATAATCCCAATTTTTTAGCCCATTCAGGTGTTAGGGAACCAAAGACCTCGTTGCTGGTAAAGGTTTCTTCGAACAGATGGCTGCGCATCCCTTTTAGTTCCGGGCCTAATGCTACCAGAAATCCTTCGGGTGGCAGTCCTTTCCAGTCGGGATGCCACAAGGCTTTATGTCCGGCGGCACATCGGCTGCGTTTGATTTCGTATAAGCGGGTTTTACCAGTTAAAACGGCAGGTAACCAATCACAATATTCTACCCACGAAACTGCCACTTTTTTAACAGCCCCATCTTTACGCAAAACATGCAGCACCTTGGCCCACACCCATTCGGAGGAATAGATGCCCCCTTCGTATTTCGTAAAATCTATGTCCCATTTACGCGCCAGTTCGTTTATTTCATCGGCCTCTTTCACGGCAGTGTGGTCTTTCCATAAAATGAACATGGCATTCGGGTTCTCGGCATATTCGGGCAACATGGCCAAAGGCGTGCCATTGCCATCGGTTAAGGCAGGTGTACTTCCGGTAGTATCAAAAGATATTCCCACCACATTTTGGGCAACGGAAGAATCGCATTTAGCCAATGCTTCGGTAATAGATGCTTCCATCACTTCCAAATAATCTTTTGGGTGCTGGCGGTATTGGTTACGCGCCGGATCGCAATATTTCCCCTCTTTCCACCGGGGATAATATTTAACAGATGTGGCTAATTCATTCCCGTTGCTGGTATCAACTATCAATGCCCGGCACGAATCGGTTCCATAATCAACGCCAATTACATATTTTTTCATTTTAATTCGTTTTTAGTATCAAGTATCAAGATTTGAGACTCGAGCTTATGTGTTTATTTGCAAATGTACTCATGAACTCATGAGCTAATGAATACTACATTACATCAAGGAGCCTTAATTTTTATTTTTGCCCATAATAGGCATCCTTTCCATGTTTCCGTTCATAATGTTTTTTTACTAAGGCCGGATTCATGGTTAAATCGGGATGAATTGTATAGGCAATTTGAGCCATTTTTGCTACCTCTTCGAGTACCACACTGTTATGGACAGCCTCATCGGGGCTTTTGCCCCAGGTGAAGGGACCGTGGTTTTTTACCAGAACCCCCGGAATTTCCAACGGTTTTTTACCAGTAAAAGCTTTAATAATAGCGGTAGCTGTCTCTTTTTCATATTCGCCCATTACCCATTCGGCGGGCATATCATCGGTACAAGGTATAACCGAAGCAAAATAATCGGCATGTGTAGTACCAGTAATTGGAATGGCTTTGCCAGCCTGAGCCCATGCAGTAGCGTAGGTGGAATGCGTGTGTACAATGCCACCAATCTCAGGAAATGCCTTATACAGTTCCAAATGAGTGGGAGTATCCGATGATGGTTTTAAACTTCCTTCAACCTTATTCCCTTTTAAATCAACTACCACCATATCTGTAGCTTTCATGGTTGTATAATCCACCCCACTGGGTTTTATAACCACCAATCCACGGGAACGGTCAATCCCACTGACATTTCCCCAGGTAAACAAAACCAATCCGTGTTTAACCAAATCGAGATTGGCTTTGAATACTTTTTCTTTTAATGCTTCAAGCATGGTTATTTATTTTTTACCAGAAATATGCATAAAGTGACACAATGATAACTACAATACCAATAGCCCCAATCAGGAATTTTTTATCTGTTTCAAACAGGGTTGGGTTAAACTCATACGATTTGGCATCCTTAGTTTCCGATTTGGCATTGGTGAACATAATGATAGCTAAGAAAGCCAGCATAAATGTCATCATAAAAATGGAATGGAACCCTAAGTAACGCAAACTGCAACCCAATAAGTTGGTTCCCCAAACAATACCAGCCAACAAAGTAATTCCCGATAGGATGGCAAATATCCAACCTGCTGAAGTTAACCGCTTACGGTTTTTGTCCGACAAGTCATCGGCTTTTACCTGATGCTTATCGGTTAAGGTAAGTATCACAGCCATCGAAATGAGTATCATACACACATAACCCATACGGATGATGAATGGCAAATCGGGCACGGCAAATTTCATGGCAATACCCAAAGGCAAAGTGGCAATGGTAGTCCACAAGGCAGCCCTGTTGGTTGCACGTTTCCAAAGAATACCCATTCCAAATACCACAACTACACCAGGATAGATAAATCCGGTATATTCCTGAATGTACTGGAATGCTTGATCCAAGCCTCCCAATAACGGTTTAGCGGCAAACATGGCAATTATCAGAGCAAACAAAGCTGAAATACGGCCCACTTTAACCAGTTGCCGTTCACTGGCTTGTTTATTTATCAGGGGTTTGTAAATATCTAATGTAAAGATGGTTGAGGTGGAATTAAGCATGGATGCCAATGAAGAAACAACGGCAGCTACCAATGCTGCAAAGGCTAATCCACGGATACCAACGGGTGCAAAGTTGCGCAACAACCAAGGATAGGCATCATCGGCACGCTCAATAGTTCCGTTTAATCCAACCAGATTGTGCTGTAAATCGGGATGAGTAAACAGTACATAAGCTGTAATACCCGGAATAATTACAATTATAGGGATAAGGATTTTTAAGTATCCTGCAAAGATTAATCCCCGTTTGGCTTCGGCCAGGTTTTTGGCGGCCAGCCCTTTTTGGATAATGTATTGGTTAAAACCCCAATACCCAATGTTGGTAAGCCACATAGCTCCAAAAATAACAGCCAGTCCGGGAAGATCTTTAAAGATACCTGGACTCACATTTCCATCAATAATCATGTTAAAGTGCAAATCACCCGGTGTTTCTCTAACTTTCTCAAGGACAGTCATAAATCCCTGGAAAGGATTTCCATCGGATACAGCAGCCAGAGCAAAGAATGCAGTAATTAATCCACCGCCCACCAAAAAAACAACCTGAATGACATCGGTCCAGGCAACGGCTTTAAGTCCTCCGTAAATAGAATAGATTCCCGCAAAGATTAACAAACCCGGAACCCCATATTCCATGGGAATCCCAAGAATCTGTTTCATGGCAATGGCACCCAGCCAGGCTACCGATGTAAGGTTTACAAATACATAAACCAACAACCAGAAGAACGAGAAAAAGAAACTTACACCCTGTCCGTAGCGTTCATTGGCCAACTGGGGCATAGTGAATATCTTTTTTTCAATCATTTGGGGCAATAAGAACTTTGCCACCAAAATTAAGGTGATGGCGGCTATCCATTCATAGGCAGCAATCCCAAGCCCGATACGGAATCCCGAACCTGACATTCCGATAAAGTGTTCGGCTGAAATATTGGCTGCAATCAATGAGGCTCCAATGGCCCACCACGAAAGGGTTCCACCGGCAAGGAAATAATCCTTTGAATCTTTTTCGTGACCCTTTTCGCTGCGCGATAACCAGAGCCCCAATCCGACGATGAGGATGGCATAAGCTACAAAAATGGCATAATCAATTGTTGTAAATCCGGCATTCATAAAATGTGCTTTTAAATGGTTTATATTTTATGGTTATAATATATATCGTTATTGCGAAGTTCCTTCTTAAACTCACGGATGTTGGTGTCCTTGTCAATAATAACAAACTCCAAACCGACCATTTCAGCCAAATCTTCCATATACTCGGTATTTAAAGCCATGCTAAAGCTGGTATGGTGGGCTCCACCGGCCAGAATCCATGCATGGGCTCCAATTTCCAAATTAGGTTCAGGAACCCATAAGGCGCGGGCTACAGGTAATTTTGGAAGAGCCTCAGGTTTTACTACCTCAACAGGGTTTACAATCATCCGCATCCGTCCACCCATATCAATTAATGTAGCGTTTATACCTTTTCCGGTAGGTACATTGAAAACAAAACGGGCCGGGGCATCTTTACCACCAATTCCTAAAGCATGTACCTCAATGCCAGGTTTAGCTTCTGCAATCGTTGGGCAAATTTCCAACATGTGGGCACTTAAAATGGAAGGCTGCCTTGGGTCGAGATGGTAAGTATAATCTTCCATAAATGAGCAACCTCCTTTCAACCCTTCCGACATTACTTTCATAATGCGCACCAGGGCCGACTGTTTCCAGTCGCCTTCGGCACCAAAGCCATACCCTTGTTCCATCAGGCGTTGCGATGCCAGGCCGGGCAACTGTTTTAACCCGTGTAAATCTTCAAAGTTGGTGGTAAATGCTTTGTAATTATATTTATCCAGAAACCGTTTCAGCCCAATTTCAATTTTTGCCTGATAACGCACGTTTTCCAAAGCTGTGGTATTCATTTGATAGTTGGCTTTGTATTCGGCCATAATACCATCAATTTCAGCCTCGGATACCGCATCCACACTTTGTACCAAATCGCCTACCCCATGGTAGCTGATTTGCCAGCCCAATATTTTTTGAGCTTCCACTTTATCGCCCTCGGTAACGGCAACTTCGCGCATGTTATCGCCAAAGCGGCAAATCTTTAAACCTTTCGATTCGTTATAACCCAAGGCTGCACGTGTCCAAACGCCAATCTTCTCCTGTACTTTTTCATCCTGCCAATAACCTACTACCACTTTCCGGTTGATGCGCATACGTGTGCATATGAATCCGAATTCACGGTCGCCATGTGCCGATTGGTTCAGGTTCATAAAATCCATGTCAATTTCGTTCCAGGGAATATCGCGGTTAAATTGCGTATGTAGATGCAACAAGGGTTTGTTTAAAATGCTGAGACCGCCAATCCACATTTTTGCCGGCGAAAAAGTGTGCATCCAGGTAATGATACCGACACAATTTTTTTCGTTGTTAGCCAAATTACAGATGTTGTATATCTCATCGGAAGTGGTAACTACAGGTTTAAACACTACTTCAACCGGAATTTTTTCGGCACTGTTTAAGGCTTTTGCAATTATTTCAGAATCCTTGTCAACCTGTTTTAGGGTTTCTGCTCCGTACAGGTGTTGGCTTCCGGTGACAAACCAAACCTGGTAATTTTTTATTTTGTTGTTCATAATAAAATGTATTTTGTTTTTAATTGTCAATTTTACAATTATTTATATAAATGAATAATATTAAAATACCCTCATAATTTTTTAAAGTTTTACAATCCGGTCGTATTCAAATGTATCCGCGTCATCTTTAAAGCGGTAATAATAGGCACCACGTTTTGAGGTGGAAGTATCTTTCAGTGCCAATTTTTCTAAAACATTCAGCGATGCAATTTTTTTACGGAAGTTTCCGGCATCAAAGTTTTTTTGAAAAATGGCATTGTATAAATTATGAAGCTGTGTGAGCGTAAATTGCTCCGGCAAAAGTTCTTTACCTATTAATTTATATGATGCTTTTTGCTGGAGTTTTTCAAGGGCTTCGTGAACCATTTGGTTGTGGTCGAATACCAGTTCAGGAATTTTGGTTATTGGCCACCAGTTGCCGCTGTGTAAGCTGGCCAGTTTGCTATCGTGTTCATCGATACGGATGAGGGCATAAAAGGCCATGCTTATTACCCGTGCACCGGGGTCACGGTTGGGTTCAGAAAAGCCACGGACTTGCTCCAGGTAAATATTGTTAAGACCAACTGTTTGAAGCAAAACCCTCCTTGAAGAATCATCCAATGTTTCGGTTTCCTGAACAAATCCACCCATTAGCGACCAATCCCCTTTTGATGGGGTAAACCTACGTGGATACAACAATAGCTTCAATTCATCGTTTTCGTAACCAAAAATGACACAGTCGACGGCTACGTGAAACTTAGGATGTTCAATGTACGAGTTTTGCGGCATGCATACGTTTGTTTGAAACAAAGATACTATTAATTGTTAAAAATACAATTAATATTTAATTTTTTTATCCCTCATCATGTTTTTTTGTTTGAACCTCAATGGGTATCTTTTTTCTCACGGAATGATTTTGGGGTTTCGTTATAAACTTCGCGGAAGCATTTGATAAAATAATGCGATTGGTTGAATCCCGTTAAATAAGCTATTTCGGCAATGGTATGGTCGCTGCTTTTGAGCAGCGACACCGATTTGCGCAAACGGACCAACCGGATAAACTGATTTGGGGTTTGACCCACCAATAATTTGAATTTGCGGTGAAGTACCGTTTTGCTCATGTTCATTTCATTGGCAAATTCATCAATTTTAAAATCGGCATCCATAATATGTTCATCAATCAACTGCATAGCACGTTTTAGAAAGGTTTCTTTGGAATCGAATTCAATTTCCACTGTATCTTTTGAGACCAAGCTTGCCAAAAGTTGACTCTTACGGTGCTGCCGGGTGGTGTGAATATTGACCAACTGGTTGAGCAAAACTTCAGAATCGAAAGGTTTTTTAATGTAGATATCGGCTCCTTGCTTGTAAGCTTTTAGTTCATCCTCGATAGATGTTTTTGCTGAAAGAACAATGACAAACAAATCGGAATACCGGGGGTTTTCTTTAATATGCCTGCAAAGGGACAACCCATCCATTTCTGGCATCATCACATCGGTTATAATAATTTCGGGCAATGATTTTTCGATGCTTTCCAAGGCATCAATTCCATTAGAAGATGTTATTACATTAAAATGGCTGGCCATCTTTTTGCGAAGGTATTCCAGCATTTGTTCATTGTCTTCAACAATCAAAATGGTAGAGAGTTCTTCATCAATGGGTGTTAGGCTTTTATTTGGGTTCGATGCGGAATCCAGACGATTCAGTTTTATAGGCAGGTGTACGGCAATCATGGTGCCCTTGCCTGGCGATGAATCCATATGAATGGTTCCTTGCAGGAGGGTAACAAACTTACGGACAATGTATAACCCAAGCCCCAACCCTTGAGGATTTTGCCGGTTTGTTTTTTCAGGCTCGCGGTAGAATTTTTCAAAAATGAGCGACTGGTTTTCAGGTTCCATACCGCATCCATCATCTTTTACTACCAGTTTCAACATACCCATGGGTTGGTATTCCAGCCTTAAAGAAATAGTTCCCCCGGCTGCGGTAAATTTGATGGCATTGCTCAGCAGATTGTACAAAATACGCTCAATTTTTATATTGTCGGTCAAAATATTAAGGTTGTCGGTATTGGAACTGAAGTCCAGGGAAATTTGTTTCGATTTTGCCAAATATTCAAAAGCATTGCATACAATGTGTGCAAATGAAACAATTTCAACATTGGTTTCCTTTAACTGACTGTCGGAAAGTTCTGCCCTTTTAAAGTCGAGTATGGTGGCAAATATATCGGAAAGGAAAGTGGTGTTTTTGCTGATGATTTCTAACTTCTCCTTTTGGTTGTCTTCCAATTGGTTTTCGCGCAACAAATCGTTAACGGGGGCCAGAATGAGCGAAAAAGGAGTCAATAAATCGTGCGAAAGTCCCGTAAAAAAGCTTTCTTTTTCTTTCAACAGTTCCTCTTCTTTTTGTTTTTCAATGGCTTTTAATCTGAGAATATGGCGCTTTTTGTAATAATTAATGAAAGCAAAAGTGACTACCGATGCTACGATAAGTGCCATTAGGGTGATCAATAAATAAAACCATGTTGTTTTCCACCATGGGGGGGTAATCGTAAGCTGCATCGACCAGCTAATGGGAGCCTTTTCATCGGAATCGTACTTTCTGATTTCAAGGGAATATTCCCCAGGGTTGAAATGCGAAAAAATAATGGGATTGGCCAAATCCAGGTATTGCCAGCTATCGCTGAATCCTTTTAGCCGGTATTGGAATTTATTTTTAAAAAAATCCCAGCCGGTTTCGGCAAAAGAGAGTGATATCCAACGGCAATTGTATGATAGTTTAATTTCTTTTATATATTCTGTAGCTTCATGTAAAACCACATCTCCATATACTTTTTCACCCACCGAAATCTTCTGATGATCGATTCCAAGGCCGGTGAACAGAATCTTTGATGCATCGGATTGGTTGATTACATGGTTGGGATGAATGAGAATTAAATTATCGGTAGTACCAAAAATGAGATGTTGCTGGCTGTTGATATTAGTTTTGGTAGAAGAAAGAATGGCATGGTTACCAAGTAAATCGGGATTTAACTCTCTCACTCGCTTTTCTTTCCCAATGGAACAAAATAGCCTTTCGCCTATGGCAAACCATAAGTTATTCTCTTTATCAAGGGTTAATACCCTGATAGAACCTTGGGGCAGCATATCGCTTGGCAATGCTGCATAAGTCTTTTCCGGGTTTTCAAAATCAAGCCTCAACAATTTGGTTGAGGTACCTACCCACAAGCATTTGTTTTCCTGATCGCCCACTATACGGTAAACAATTTCGTTGAAGAGGATTTTCCCGTTTTCTTCAATCTGGTTAATCTGGGTATTGAAAAGGAACAGGCCATTGTGTGACGATATAAACAGGTGGTTGTCGTCGAATTTTACAAAACCGGTGATTTCGTCCCTGCCAAAGGAGTTGTATTGTATGAAATCCTCCAGTTGTTTGGTCCGGTAATCTACTTTTACTGAAATTAAACCGCTTTGTTTGGTTCCTATCCAAATACGTCCATCTTCCGAAGGATAAACCGCGGTCACCTTTTCCAATTTGTTTTGCCTGAAAAATTCGTTAAAACGGATGTCTTGTTCGGGAAACCGTTCACGTAATACAAAAGGCAACCCAAATCCATCATGACCAGCAAATATGAAATCCTTGTCGGAATATAACGAAAGGATGTAATTATTGAATTCCCCATTTGGGGCATTGTTATATACAGGTTGCAATAGTTCTTTTTCCATATTGCACAAGTAAATACCAAAACCCTGGGTACCAACCAAAAATTGGTTTTTATTAAGTTCTGCCAACGAAATGGCCGGTGCCGGAAGCTTCCCTTCAGTAGGAAAATGGCGGATACCATTTCTTTCGGGGCTAAACGAAAAAATTCCACCGCCATAGGTGCCGACCCAAATGTTATGGTACCGATCTTCAAAAAGACAATTAATTAAAGGGGCGTTGAAGTTATCTGTAGCTAAGGAGGCAACTTTGTCGGGATGGTTTAAGTCAACCCGTTTTAAACCTTCGCCCCAGGTACCCATGTAAAACTGATCGGGGGAGTTTCCAATTATCCGGTAGATGGATTTGAAATCGTTACCCGAAAATTGCTGCAAGATGTTCATGGAAGCCGGATGGTCTTTTTCCCATTGAATCTTTAAAAGCCCTGAACTCCATGTAGAGCACCACAGGGAGTTCTCCTCCCCTGTATCGTAAAACTGTGTGATGGCTTTGTCAGGATGACCTAAGTCAGTCCATTGTTGTTTGTCCAACTCATAAACAAAAGAACCAAAATAGGTTCCGACGCGGATAAATCCTTTGGGTTTTTCAATAATACTTGACACAATGTAACCCGGGTAGCGGATTTCGGCTCGGTATTTTATGGGGTCCTGCGAGGTAGGAGTAAGTTTATAAATGCCCTCTTCCCAGGTACCCAGCCAGATATTTTTTTGAGAATCTTCCATAATAGAAACCACCCGGGAGGGAGTTTTAGTATCGATAAGCTGGTTTAAATGGGTAAATTGCTCCTGATGGGGATCGTACACATCCACACCACCAGTCTTCAGGCCAATCCATAAAAATCCGTTGGAATCGAAAAATAGAGTTTCAATATTGTTTTCGGTCAAGCAATTTATAGAACCATTTTCCCTTTTAAATACCTTAAAGTTGACTCCATCGAAACGGTTCAATCCATCGCAGGTAGCTATCCATAAGAAGTTCTCATTTTCTTTAATATCTGTAACCTCAATGCTCGAAAGACCATCGGTAATATCATAGTGATGAAATTCCTGAGCAACCAGAGTCCAGCTTGTGGCAATAAGTAAAAAAAGAATCGAAAATGGTCTCATGTATCTGTTCTATGTTTGCACGAATTGTTGTTCAATTCATTGCAAAACTAAAGATAATTAAATTGAGGTTAAAGCAACTGAACGATTCTGTTATCAATAGTTCTTTTTGTGTTATCCTTCCGCAATAGTTTTTAAATTGGTAATTTAGGTATTGTATTATTTGCTTAATGAACAGTTATTTATGGGATAAGAAACAACAACAATTTTTATCTAAATTTATTGTAAGCCTTAAATCCACAGGTGAGATAGTAATGTCAAAAAAAATGAGATATTTAGTCACGGCACGGTTTTTTCTAAATTGCATGAGGAGAAACCTGATTTAAAATATTCATATTCAATATAATCGTACTGCGGATTGCGGATTTGAGGGTAAGATAGAACTCGGTGAGGATTCAATGTATGATACAAAAAGGATGGTTAATTATAACTATCGGAATTCCAGGTAAACATACGAATCTGTTATTAATAGGCTTTATTGTGTTATAGCTCGACAGGGTTTTCGTTTACATTTGTTGAATGAGTTTTTACAACGGATAAAATATTAATTTAATTGTATTAATCAAATAAAATGCAGTATATGAAAAGAAACTACCTAAGAATAAGGTTAAACTTATTGTTGACGGTACTGGTTTGTTTTACTTTTTTAAATCTGGCTCAGGGGGCAAATCTTGATGGTCCTACAATAAATATAGGTGAGGAATATCTCCGGAAGCAAGAGCAAGTAACCATCACCGGAACTGTGACTGATGAGAACGGTTTGAGTCTGCCAGGTGTCAATGTGGTGGAAAAAGGAACCACTCTTGGGACTATTACCGATGGAAATGGAAAATTTTCCCTTAAAGTGAACGGACCGCAAGCCATTCTTGTTTTTTCGTTTATTGGTTATGCCACTCAAGAGGTTCAAATCGGGAATCAAACACAAATTAACATATCACTAACACCCGATATTGAATCGTTAGATGAGGTGGTGATTGTTGGATACGGAACTCAGAAAAAAGCTACTTTATCAGGTTCGGTGGCCTCGGTAAAAGGTGAAACCATAGCCAAATCGCCAGCCATGAACATCACCAACTCCATTGCCAGTACCATTCCCGGCTTGGTTGCTGTTGGGCAGAGTGGCGAACCTGGCAGCGATTATTCCACTTTGTATATCCGGGGGCGCAGTTCTTTGAACGATAACTCCCCACTGGTAGTTGTCGATGGTGTACCCAACCGGTCTCTGGAACGCATCGACCCGGCTTCTATTGAATCCATTTCAGTATTAAAAGATGCCTCGGCAGCTATTTATGGCTCACAGGCGGCCAACGGGGTAATTTTAGTTACTACCAAACGGGGTAGTACCGATAAACTGGTTTTTACAGCCAATTACACTTCAGGATGGTCGCGACCTACAAGAGTTCCGGAACTTACCAATGCTGCTGAGTATGCTCAATTGGTTAATGAGATTGATTATTACGACAACCGCACGGCCACCTATTCCGACAGCGATATTGAACAGTTTGCCAACGGAAGCGACCGATGGCGGTATCCGAACAGTGATTGGTACAAATTGGTTTTGAAACCCTGGTCGATGCAAAGCAATGCCAACCTTACCATGTCGGGCGGAAATGAAAAAATACAGTCGTTTGTTTCAGTATCCACAAGGCAACAAGATGGTTTTTACAAGCAGAGTGCCAATAAATATGCGCAGCACGATTTGCGGATCAATAACGATTTTAAAGTCAACGACTATATTTCAACTTCTTTAGATGCAAGTTTCAGACTCGAACAGCGCAAATTTCCAACCACATCGTCGGCTGCTATTTTCCGCGACTTAATGACCGCGCTACCCGTTCAGGTGGCATACTGGCCTAATGGATTACCCGGTCCGCCGCTCGATGTTACCAGCCAGAATAATCCGGCGGTGTTGGTAACATCCGATGCTGGCACCAACCAGAGCGATAACTATGTGTTTAATGCCAATGCAAAGATTAATATAAAGATTCCGTGGGTAAAAGGATTATCAGTATCTGCATCGGGTGCCTTTGACCGTGGTTTGAACTATTCAAAAAATTTTACCAGTAAATACGATCTGTATGCCTGGGATAAAACCACCGTGGATGCCGATAATGTTCCGGTGTTAACTTCTACCGAATATGGAACCTCTAACCTGAAACAGCAACTCGATATCAGCAAATCATATCTGGTGAATGCTATTGCAACCTATCAACATACTATATTTGGAATACACGATGTTAATATTGTAGCCGGGGTTGAAACTTTTGAAAATACATCGAACTGGTTTGCAGCCGAGCGGCGCGATTTTGCCATTGAATTTCCGGCGGAGCTGAATTTTGGAAATTCGAATCAACAATATGCCAATGGTTCCAATCCGGGTGCCAACAGGTGGCTAAATTATTTTGGAAGGGTAAATTATGCACTTAAAGACCGGTACATTGCTGAGTTTGTTTGGCGCAATCAGGGATCAAGCAAATTTCACCCCGATACCCGTTGGGGATTCTTCACCGGGATTTCATTGGCTTATCGTATTTCGGAAGAAGATTTTTGGAAGGATAGTCGTATTTCATCCGTCATCAATAACTTTAAAATACGTACTTCCTGGGGTAATACCGGAAACGACCTGATTGATCCCTATCAGTATTATTCACTGTATTCGTTATACTGGCAATACTTTGTAACCGACGATGGGGTGAACCACCCAACTTATTATGAAAGTAAAACCGGTAATACCAAATCCCAATGGGAAGAGGCCCGGCAGGCAAACATCGGAGCCGATTTAACCTTCTTTAACAGTAAACTTACATTCTCAGCCGATTATTTTAACAACCTGCGCACAAAAATCCTTATTCCCCCGACTGCATCTGTCCCAGATATGACAGGCCTTACAGGCGTTTTGCCCGATATCAATCTGGGTAAAGTACGTAACCATGGATTCGATTTTGAAGCCCTGTGGGCCGATCATGGTGGCAATTTAAATTACCGGATAGGAATCAATGGGTGTTATGCAAAAAATAAGGTACTCTTTTTTGATGAAGCCGAAGGGGCTCTCGATTGGCAAAAAAAAACAGGGCATCCAATGTATTCAGGATTGTATTACGAAGCCATTGGTATTTTTCATACTCAGGAGGAATTAGATGCTTATCCTCACATGGCTGAAGCCCGTACCGGGGATGTGATTTTTAAAGATGTCAATGGTGACGGAGAAATTACCGGCGATGATATAAAACGCATTGATAAAAGTTCCGTTCCAACATTAACGGGTGGTTTATCTGTTTCAATGGAATACCGTGGATTTGATGTTTCGCTTCAGATACAGGGACAAGCCGGTGCTGTACGTTATTTACAAAATTTGGGTGGTAAAAATGTTCAGAACTATTTAAAATCGTTTTACGATAACCGATGGACCGAGGAAAATCCCAATGCCGATTATCCCCGCACATTTAACCGAAACGATGAATATTGGGTAAGTTCTGAAAACCACAATACCTTCTGGCTCAGGAAAACCGATTTTATCAGGCTGAAAAATATGGAACTGGGTTATAACCTGCCTGAAACTTTGGTAACCCGAGTGGGACTCACCAGTATGAGAATTTATGTGGGGGGTATGAACCTGCTTACCTTTTCGCCCGATATTAAGGATTACGATCCGGAACTGGAACCCAAAGGCGATGGTTTTGCCGGACAGGGCTATCCTTTGCAAAAGATTATTACCACAGGTATTTCCATTAAATTTTAATTCGTGCATTTATGAAAAAGTTTTTTCCATATATCCTTTTAACTTTCACCCTTACGGTATTCTCATGCCAAGATGATTACCTGGAAACCAAACCAGGTGAACAGTACGATGATGCCACCATCTGGAGCAATCAAAGTCTGGTAGAAAGTTTTGTGTTTAATATATATCAGGGGATTCCCTATCCTTACCAATGGTATACCAGCGCTTCGTTGGTTGATGAAGCCGTCCCCATTCAAAACGATGGAGTTGTGACACGTGTTCTGACTAGTACCATGACCCCGGAAGAACAAGCCGCTTTTACCAACAATTGGGCTGCCTGCATGGAAAACTGGTGGTGGGGTTCTGTTTACAGTCATATCCGTGCCTGTAACCTGTTTTTCGATCGTATTGGCGATGCCTCCATCAAAACTGAGGCATACCGTCAACAATTGATTGGCGAGGTTCATTTTCTCCGCGGATATTTCTATTACCTGCTAATGGCCCAATACGGAGGTGTACCGCTAATTAATTATGTAGTGAATATTGGCGACAATTATAATATCCCACGAAACCCCTTCGCGCTAACCATCGATTTTATTATAGCCGATTTAGATGCCGCTATTACCGATAACAGGCTCGATAGCCAGGTTGATAAAACCCGTGCTACCAAAGGTGCGGCCTTAGCTTTAAAATCGAGAGTTTGGTTGTATGCCGCCAGCGATTTGTATAATACCGATGCCTCATGGGCTGCAGGTTACGAACACCCTGAACTGATTAGTTACACCGATGGAAACCAGGCACAACGTTATCAGAAAGCGAAAGAGGCTGCCGAAGCAGCCATGAATCTAGGTTATAGTTTGTACAATATAGATACTGACCCAGCAAAGAATTTTCAGGATTTGTTTCTGCAAATGAGTTCCGATGAACAGATTTTTATAACAAAATACGATAAAGTAAACGACCCCTATTGGGCAACCGATTTTATTGCCTGGGTTTACGGAACACCGTCGTATGGAGGCTGGGGGCTCAACCAGGTAACCGGGAACCTGGCGAATGCCTTTGAAAATGCTAATGGAACAGCTTTTGATTTTGAAACCCAAAAAGATGATCCTTACACGAACCGCGACCCTCGCTTTTATGCAACCATTTTACACAATGGGGCTTCATGGTATATCAATTCCAACGGTTCCTTTACCGAAACCACCATTGATATTAACGGTACCGATGCGAATGGGGGTAATACCACCGGGTATTACATTAAAAAATTTATATCGCCTACCGAAAACGACTATTATTTTGGAACCCGACAGCCTCAACCGTACATTCAAATACGCTATGCCGAGGTATTGTTAAATTATGCCGAAGCCTGTTTGGCATTGGGCGAAGAGGGATTGGCCCGTGGCGCTTTGAACCAGATCCGTGAACGTGCCGGAATGCCCGATATTCCCGATACAGAAGGCGGAAGCGATTTGCTGGCCCGGTACCGCAACGAACGCAGAGTAGAATTAGCATGGGAGAACCACCGGTTTTTCGATGTCCGCCGTTGGATGATTGCCGAAGAGGCATATGGTCCGGCTACAGGAGTTAGTTACGATGGAACTACTTATACCTCCGAAGTTTTTGAACAACGCTCATGGAATAATAGCCATTATTTTATTCCAATGGGTTACGATGAGATGCAGAAAAATACCGCCTTGATTCAAAATCCTGGATATTGATCAGACCTTTTTCGGTGCAACCGAGAAATTTAAAAATTGAATTCATAGAAACCATTAAATAATTCATGATGAGAGGTTTTTTTTGTTTGTCTGTATCTCTTTTTATTCTAGTTTCATGTACAAAACATCAGAATGTCATGAAGTTACAGGGTGATGTTTGGCCCGATACCAAAGGGAATGTGATAAATGCTCATGGCGGCGGGATTTTATACCATAAGGGTGTTTATTACCTGTATGGTGAGTTTAAAGGCGATTCAACGTATCTGTTAGAAAGTGTAAAAACTTGGGAATGTTGGCGTGCCGATGCCGGAGGGGTCTCCTGTTATTCTTCAACGGATTTAATGAATTGGACTTTCGAAGGAATGGCATTATCCGTTGTATCCGAAGATACCACCTCCGACTTACATCCCTCACAAGTAATTGAACGGCCAAAAGTTATTTACAACAGATACACCAAAAAATTTGTGATGTGGATGCACATTGAAAGCCCTGATTACGAAAAGGCTCATGCCGGCGTGGCTATTGCCGATTCACCTACAGGCCCATTTACCTATTTGGGTTCGTTTAAACCCAATGGACAGGACAGCCGCGACCAAACCATTTTTAAAGATGATGATGGAAGGGCGTATCAAGTCTATTCATCGGAATGGAATAAAACCATGTACGTTAGTTTGTTAAACGGTGATTATACCAAACCTTCGGGAATCTTTACCCGGAATTTTGAAGGGGAATACCGTGAAGCTCCGGCAGTCTTTAAATCAAAGGGAACGTATTACATGATTACTTCGGGCTGTAGCGGCTGGGATCCCAATGTAGCCTTGTATGCTACCGCCGATTCCATGTTAGGGGAATGGACCCTGAAAGGAAAAATATGCACCGGAAAAGATGCCGATTCCACCTTTTATGCTCAATCTACTTTTGTGTTTCCTGTAACCGGGAAAAAGCAAACCTTTGTGGCCATGTTCGACCGTTGGAATAAAACCGATCTGGACGATTCACGGTACATCTGGTTACCAATTACTTTTCATCGGGATAGCCTGGAAATTGCCTGGAAAGAAGAGTGGTCAACCGATTTTAAAATGAATTAATTAATGATTTATGAAAAGAATAACCCTTTTGCTCGTTTCCTTTTTCGTTATCCTGAACTTTATAATGGCTCAGGAATTGAAGGTTGCCAGTATTTTTAACGACCATATGGTACTTCAGCAACTAACCCAGACACCAGTATGGGGTATCGCAAAACCCGGAAGTAAAATATCTGTTACCACTTCATGGAATCATAAATCGTATTCCACTGTTACCGGAACCGATGCCCGTTGGAAAGTAATGGTAACCACCACCTCAGCCGGAGGTCCTTACCAGATGGAGGTTCAGGGAAACAAAAAAATCAATTTCAAGGATATTTACCTGGGTGAAGTTTGGCTGGCCAGCGGTCAGTCGAACATGAGTATGGAACTGAAAGGGTATTATTGCCAGCCGGTAATAGGTTCCAACGAAGCTATTTTAAATTCTGGCGGAAAAAACATCCATTTTATCAATGTTCCTGCTTTTGCATCGTATAAACCGCTCGATGAGTTTAAAGCCCCGTGGAAAGTGACTACACCTGAGACTGCAGGTGAATGCAGCGCCGTGGGTTGGTTCTTTGCCGATTTTATCCATCAGCATCTTGATGTCCCTATCGGAATTATAAATACCAGTTTTGGTGGTTCCAGTATCGAGGCGTGGATGTCGGCCGATGCTTGTAGTGAAAACCCCGAAATTACAATTCCGCCGGTGAGCGATGCAACTTCCGATTGGTTGAACAATGTACCTACCGTACTTTATAACGCCATGATTCATCCTTTGGTTGGGTATGCCATAAAAGGGGTGATTTGGTATCAGGGTGAATGCAATATTTTTGTTCATGTGTTAAAATATCCTAACTTCTTTGCCTCAATGGTTGAAGATTGGCGTAAAAAATGGAATGCGGGGGATTTTCCCATTTACATGGCTCAGATAGCTCCTTACGAATACCGCGAATGGAACTTTTTTACCCCTGAATTTCCCGAAATTTCGGCATACATCCGCGAAGGGCAAATGAAATGTACATCGCAGGTGCCAAATTGTGGAATGGCTGTGCTGCTCGATGTGGGTGAACCGTATGGTATTCATCCTTCAAGGAAAAAGGAAGTTGGGCACCGGCTAGGGTTGTTGGCCCTTTCAAAAACCTATGGTATGAAGGGTTTTGAAGCCGAAAGCCCACAGTACGATAGTATGAAGGTGGAGGGAAATAAAGCTACCATCTATTTTAAAAATCAGTTCAATGGGCTCACCAGTTTTGGTAAAAAACTCGAACTATTCGAAATTGCTGGCGAAAACAAAGTATTTATTAAAGCCGATGCCTATATTGATGATAAAAATGGTTCGGTGGTCGTTTCATCGCATCTGGTGAGCGAACCCAAAGCGGTTAGGTATGCTTTTAAAAATTATGCCGAGGCTGAACTTTTTGGTACGGGAGGCCTACCTGTTTCCTCATTCAGAACCGATAATTGGTAAACTATGAAAACATTATTCGTGCTATTTTTGCTATTTTTGCTATTTCTAATGGTAAATAGTTGGGCCCAAATAAATACCATCATTCCTAAACCGATAAAGGTTCACGAATGCGGAACTGGTGAATTTTTGATTTCTGAAAAAATACCCATCCTGTACGATGCCCCGCTAGAACTATCGGCCAATTTTTTTAAGCAATATGTAGCCGAAAAGTATCAACTATCATTACCTGTTAAAATGGTGGGTAGTAAAAAAAACCTTAAAAGCTCAATCCATTTATCGCTGAAATCAGATGCTCCAGAGGGGCACTATCTATTGATGATTGATAAAAATGGGGTCCAGATTACAGGTTCCGAATCAGGCGTTTTTTATGGAGTACAATCGTTGATTCAGTTGTTACCCACTTCGGAACCAACCAAAAAAAGGGAATTGTTGGTACCTTATATGAATATTGCCGATGCCCCACGGTTTGTTTATCGCGGGTTGATGTTGGATGTTAGCCGTCATTTTTTCCCGGTTGAATTTGTGAAAAAATGTATCGATATCGCTGCATATCATAAAATGAATTATTTCCATTTGCATTTAACCGATGACCAGGGTTGGCGCATCGAGATAAAAAAGTACCCAAAACTGAACGGAATCGGTTCGTGGCGCAACGGAACTATGATAGGCCAATGGCCCGGAACCGGTAACGATAGCATCCGTCATGGTGGGTTTTACACGCAGGGCCAAATAAGAGATTTGGTTGCCTATGCACAAAAGCGATACATCACAATAGTTCCAGAAATTGAAATGCCCGGACATTCATTGGCAGCATTAGCCGCCTACCCAAATCTGGGTTGCACGGGGGGGCCCTATCAGGTAAAAGAATCCTGGGGAATAACCGACGATGTGTATTGTGCCGGAAACGACAGTGTTTTTACGTTTCTTCAAGGAATTATAGATGAAGTTATAGATATTTTTCCATCCAAATACATCCATATTGGCGGCGATGAATGTCGTAAAGATCGGTGGAAAGCCTGCCCGAAATGTCAGAACCGGATAAAAACGGAACATCTGAAGGATGAGCATGAATTGCAAAGTTACTTCGTCACCCGGATGGAAAAATACATCAACTCCAAAGGGCGCACTATTATTGGCTGGGACGAAATCCTGGAGGGAGGGATTGCCCCCAATGCCGTTGTGATGAGCTGGCGGGGCGACGGAACCCAAGGATTGGAGGGAGCCCTACGGGCGAAACATCCGGTAATTTTTACCCCGAGTTATGGTTTTTACCTCGATTATCCGCAAACCTCGCACGAAGATTCTCTGGCTGCCAACTGGGGCGGGGTAACTTCGGTTAAAAAAAGCTACCTGATTGAGCCGATTACCGATTCTGTTAAGTCGGAAGATTTACGCCTTATTTTAGGTGCGCAAACCAATATCTGGACCGAATACATGAGCAATCCGGCCAAGGTAGAATATATGATGTTGCCCCGGCTTAGTGCCATTAGTGAAGTATTGTGGTCGCCCAAAGAGTCCCGCAACTGGGACGATTTCAAAAACCGGATGGAGTTTCAATATCAACGGTATCAATGGTGGGGATATGCATACAATCCGGTTCCAGCAGATAATGAATAATTTAACGCATAAAATCAACATGAATCATTTCAATAAACTATTTCTTGCAGGTTTGTTTTTTCTGGCCGTTTCCTGTAATCAGGTATCTGAAAAAAACACTACCTATTTTTTCGATGCTGCTTCAGGAAGCGATTTAAATTCCGGAACCTCAGCCAGTCATCCCTTTCAAAGTTTTGAAAAGATACTGCACCTCAACCTGAAACCGGGCGACAGCATCCTGCTTAAATCAGGTGCCATTTTTACTGAAAAACTGTACCTCTCGGCTAAAGGTTCTCCTGAAAAACCCATTGTTATTGGGAAATACGGTGGCGAGGTAAAGCCGCATCTGAAAGGCGACGCTACAAAACGCGAAATGGTTCATATTTACAATTCCGGACACCTAATAATTCGTGATCTCGAAATCTCGAACAGAGGTAATAAACCCATGCCCAATCTAAATGGGTTGTATGTGGAGCTTGATAATTATGGCGTTGCAAAAAATATTACTGTCGATAACCTGTTTATCCACGATATCTTCGGTTCACTTTTTAAAGGTGACGGTTATCAGCATGAGGAAGTTGGAGCCGGACAGGCTATTTTATTGGAGAGTCTGAAATCGGGTGAACAGGATAGCATCCCCTCCTGTTTCGACGGTTTATTGATTCAAAACTGTTTGATTAAGGACTGCCAGCGCAACGGTATTATGATGTGGGGAAACTGGATCCGCAAGCACTGGTTTCCCAGCCGGAATGTGGTTATACGAAACAATGTCCTGGATGGGGTTCCCGGCGATGGAATTGTGCCGGTAGGTTGCGAATCGCCTTTGGTGGAATACAACGTGATGAAAAACTGTCCCGATCTGTTACCCGATTCCGAGGCCTGTGACGGTATCTGGCCCTGGAGCTGCGATAACGCGGTAATTCAGTATAACATAGTAAGTAATCATCATTCAAAAGTGGACGGCTACGGATTCGATTCCGATTACAATTGCCGGAATTCGCTGTTTCAATACAACATTAGTTACAACAATACAGGAGGATTCCTGCTCATCTGTAATTCCGGTGGCTGGACCGAGGACTGGAGTGCAGGCAATGTAGGAACCATTATCCGTTACAACCTGAGTATCAACGATGGGTTACGCGATTACCTGATGGAAAAAGGCCACAAACCCTATTTTTCGCCGGTTATTCATATTACAGGTCCGGTTAAAAATACCATCATCGAAAAGAATCTGTTTTATGTATTAAAAAAACAAACACCAGAAATTGATAAAACCATTGTAAACCTAACCAACTGGAAAGGATATGCCGACAGCTCTTTCTTTGCAAGCAACTTTCTTTTTGTTGAGGAGCCCAATTTGGCAGTTGAAACAACACTTTCGACCCATAATTTTTATCACGGAAATGTATTTGTGGGACCCTTATCGGTTCCAAGCGGAGGGTTTAAAAAATCCGAAGATAAATTTAATCAATCATTATGGTTTCAAAAAGAGGATACCAACTGGGTAAACCTTGTCCGCTTTATAGGAAATAAAACTGTTCCAATAAATGGAGAATTGATTCCGATTACAAAAATTCTTGGGATTGAAAACTAATTCATTTTCAACGCTTATGTATCTAATTAAAAAATATCGCTCAGCGATAGTTCCTTTGGCAATCATCCTTTTCTTATTTGGAATGCAAGGTATATTTTTGGAATGTTCGCATCGGCATGCAAAATTTAATTTCAAATCAAAGTTTCAAAATTTTGATGTAGGTTGGCGTTTTAACAAAGATAGTTTATCGGATGCTAAGTCATCCAATTTCGATGATTCGCAATGGAGAATCCTTGATTTGCCTCATGACTGGAGTATTGAAGATTTGCTGGAACAGATTCCCGGAAAAACCACCGGCCCTTTTTCTATCGAAAGCGGCGGCCCCCGTAATGGGATGTCCAACGGGCATACAGTTGGAGGAACGGGTTGGTACCGGAAAAAATTTGCATTAAACACCGAGGATAGAAATAAGCAGGTTGCTCTTTATTTTGAAGGAGCATACACCGAAACCGATGTCTGGGTGAATGGCCAATATGTAGGTAATCATAAGCATGGCTATACCTCCTTTTATTTTGATATTACTCCGTTTTGCCATCAAAATTCCGATTCCAATGTGGTAGCAGTCCGAGTGAAGAATCTTGGCGAAAATAGCCGATGGTACAGTGGTTCAGGAATTTACCGCCATGTGAAACTGGTTGTCACAAATCCAACCTTTATCGGGCCTTGGAGTGTTTACATTACCACACCCATAGTTTCGGAAACGGAAGCATGGGTGCAGGTATCCGCTGAGCTTACAAACAAAAGTGGACAGGAACAAAAAGGTTTGATAAAAATAAAGCTCTGGGATGCCGATAACCGGGTGGTTGCCGATGCTGAAACTGAAGTGACAATTCCAAAGGAACTGGATACAAATTGCACACAAAGCTTAAAAGTTAACACTCCAAAATTATGGTCTATTGAGAATCCAAACTTGTATGTAGCTGAAGTTTCGGTTTGGCTCAATGGTAAAAATGTGGATGCTACTCAAGCAAATTTTGGTATCCGGACTATCGGATTCAGCTCCAAAAATGGATTTCAACTAAATGGAAAAGCACTGGAACTGAAAGGAGGTTGTGTACATCATGACAATGGAATTTTAGGTGCGGCAGCCTACGACCGGGTCGAGGAGCGAAAAGTAGAGTTGTTGAAATCGCACGGATTTAATGCCGTCCGCAGCAGCCATTACCCACCTTCCGAAAAGTTCCTAGAAGCTTGCGACCGCTTGGGAATGCTGGTTATCGACGAATCGTTCGATATGTGGCAGTTGCCGAAAAACAAAGACGATTACCATCAATATTTCGACAGTTACTGGGAATCCGATGTTACGTCCATTGTGAAGCGCGACCGCAACCATCCTTCGGTTATTCTCTGGAGCATCGGCAACGAAATAGAAGAACGGGCGGATTCATCGGGAATCGAAATCACTAAAAAATTGATTGAGACAATAAAACAATTGGATAGCACAAGACTCATTACCGAAGCGGTGAACGAGTTTTGGGATCATCCCGGAAGGAAATGGGAAATGACAGTACCCGCCTTTGAATTGTTGGATGTGTGTGGTTACAACTACCAATGGTGGCAATACGAACCCGACCATCAGCAGTTCCCAAACCGGATTATGGTGGGTACCGAATCAGTTCCTAAACATGCGTTTGAAAATTGGCAACTGGTTGAAAAACACCCGTATGTAATTGGTGATTTTGTTTGGACGGCTATGGATTATTTGGGCGAATCGGGTTTGGGACATGCCGGTTATGAAACTGATAATCAGGAGCAATTGAAACCCTGGCCTTGGTTCAATGCCTATTGCGGCGATATTGATTTGATTGGGAACAAAAAACCCCAGTCGTATTACCACGATGTTTTGTGGCGGATTAGTCCGGTTGAAATGGCAGTGCATGCTCCTTTAGCAGAAGGATACACCGAAATAGTCAGTTATTGGGGCTGGCCCGATGAACAGCAGAGTTGGACGTGGCCTGGCCATGAAGGTGAATTGTTCGATGTAAATGTGTATTCCCGTGCTTCGAAAGTGGTACTCCAATTAAACGGAAAAACCATTGATGAAAAACCGGTTTCTGATTCTACCCGGTTTACGGCCAGTTTCAAAGTCCGTTACCAGCCCGGCGAATTAAAAGCCCTTGCCTATAATCAGGATAAACTATTAGGTGAAGTTTCTTTTAAAACAGCTACCCGGCCGGCAAAACTTAAATTAATAGTTGATAGACCAACCATCAATGCGGACGGTAAAGATTTGGCGTTTGTTTCGGTTGAGGTCCAGGATGTTGAAGGATGTCGGGTTCCCGATGCTGCCATTCCCCTAGTATTTTCCGCTTATGGTGCCGGAGAAATTCTGGCAGTGGGAAATGCCAATCCATCTGAAATGGCCAGTTTTAAACAGCCAAAATGTAAAACCTTTCAGGGGAGCTGTTTGGTTATCATCCGCTCGAAAAAAGGGCGTGGGAACATATCGTTAAAAGTTATTGGAGCGGGCCTTGAACCAGCTTCTATTTCCATTGATGTTAGGTAAGATTTTATTTAAGCAAACGCAATCAATATCCGATGCAAACTGTCAAAACAATTAATAAACCGTATGTCCTGTTAATTACGCTGGTTTCGGCCATGGGAGGTCTTTTGTTCGGATACGATTGGGTAGTAATCGGCGGGGCAAAACCTTTTTATGAACAATTTTTCGGAATTGCCGATTTGCCGATGCTGCAAGGTTGGGCCATGAGTATTGCATTATTGGGTTGTCTGGTGGGCGCCATGCTTGCCGGGTTTTTGGCCGATACATTTGGCCGTAAAAAACTGTTGATTGCCGCCGCAGTTATTTTTTTGGTTTCTTCGTACGGAACCGGTAGTGCTTCAGTATTTCATCTGTTTTTAATAGCCCGGTTCTTTGGAGGAATTGGTATTGGCTTGGCTGCCGATCTTTCCCCAATGTACATTGCCGAAATTGCTCCAAAGAGTATCCGCGGACGGTTGGTTTCGTTAAACCAGTTAACCATAGTAATTGGAATTTTAGCTGCCCAGATAACCAACTGGCTGATTGCAGAGCCCATTCCATCCGGTTTCTCAGGCCAGCAGATATTTGAATCGTGGAACGGTCAAATGGGCTGGCGGTGGATGTTCTGGGGAGCAGCATTCCCTTCATCAGTTTTTCTTGTTTCGCTGTTTTTTATTCCTGAAAGTCCCCGCTGGTCAGCTTTAAAAGAAAAACAAACCCAGGCACTTCGGGTATTGACCAGGATTGGAGGTTCTGCCTATGCACAAAGCGAAATAAATACAATGAATGAAACTACCGCCACACATCATTCCGGTGGATTAAAAATGCTGTTTAGCAAACCCATGCGGACTGTATTGTTAATTGGCTTGTTTCTGGCAATTTTCCAGCAATGGAGCGGAACCAATGTAATTTTTAATTACGCTCAGGAGATTTTTCAATCGGCCGGTTTCCAGTTGTCCGACATGCTCTTCAATATTGTGGTTACAGGAATTGCAAACCTTGCCTTTACCTTTGTTGCCATTTTTACAGTCGATAAAATTGGCCGTAAAGCTTTAATGTTGATTGGTGCCGGAGGATTGAGCACTATTTACCTATTAGTTGGGTTGTTATACTATCTTCAAGTATCGGGAAGTTTTTTGGTAGTATTGGTAGTGTTGGCCATTGCCATTTATGCCATGTCGCTGGGACCCGTCACCTGGGTAATTCTTTCTGAAATATTTCCAAACAAGATTCGCGGAGTTTCAATGGCCACGGCAACTTTTGCTCTGTGGGCTGCCTGTTTTACCTTAACATATACTTTTCCTATGCTGAATGCAACCTTAAATAGCAGTGGCACTTTTTGGATTTACTCGCTGCTTTGTGCTATTGGATTTGTAATTATTCTGCGTTGGTTGCCCGAAACCAAAGGCAAATCGCTCGAAGAACTGGAGCGGGAATTGGTGCACGAAGAATAAAATTACTGGTTTATCCTAAAATGAATGTAAATGGAAAAAATTACTGCCTATCTGATTAAACCAACCGTTTTTGACAGCACAGTAAAAGCCTGGAACGAAGATATTTATCTGCCAACTTACGAAATCGGAGCCGAAGAAAAGAATCCGGTTTTTCTGGAAAAAAGAGTTTATCAGGGAAGCAGTGGTTCTGTTTATCCTTATCCGGTGGTTGAAAAAATATCGGACGAAAAGAAAGATAAATTATACCATGCCCTTTTCATTGAAAACAGATACCTGAAGCTTATGATTCTTCCTCAGCTGGGAGGCCGTGTGCAAATGGCTTTCGATAAAATTAAAAACCGCCATTTTGTTTATTATAATCAGGTAATAAAACCAGCTCTGGTTGGACTTACCGGACCGTGGATTTCTGGCGGTATTGAATTTAACTGGCCACAGCACCATCGGCCAGGAACCTTTTTACCAACCGATTTTAGCGTTGAAAACAACTCCGATGGCAGCAAAACCATTTGGTGCAGTGAGGTGGAACGTATGTCGCGGACTAAAGGGATGCATAGTTTTACCTTATATCCCGATAGGGCTTATCTCGAAATTAAAGTTCAGGTTTTTAACCGGACTCCTTTCCCTCAAACCTTTCTTTGGTGGGCAAACCCGGCGGTGGTAGTGCACAATGATTACCATTCGGTGTTTCCACCAGATGTTCATGCCGTTTATGATCATGGCAAACGCGATGTTTCAAGCTTTCCCATTGCCAGAGGAACCTATTACAAAGTGGATTATTCTGCAGGAGTTGATATATCAAAATACAAAAATATCCCGGTGCCTACGTCATACATGGCTGTAAAATCAAAATATGATTTTGTGGGAGGATATGAGCAAAATGTAAGAGGAGGATTGCTACACGTGGCCAATCATCATGTTTCGCCCGGAAAAAAGCAGTGGACCTGGGGTTATGGCGATTTTGGGCAAGCCTGGGACCGGAACCTGACTGACGAAGATGGTCCGTATATTGAACTGATGACCGGAGTATTTACCGATAACCAGCCCGATTTTTCGTGGCTGCAGCCCTTTGAGGAAAAATCGTGGAAACAATATTTCATGCCTTATTCCGAGTTAGGTTATGTAAAAAATGCCACCAAAGATGCCATGGTAAATCTGGAATTTGAAGGTAAAAAGGCTACGATTATGTTATATACTACAAGAGTTTTTCAGAACGCCAAAGTGCTTTTATCACATCAATCCGGAAAGATTTTGTTCCAAAAACAAATTGATATTTCACCTGACCAACCACAAATAATCCGTATCGATAAAGAAGCATATCCATCCCATGAATTGCAACTCGCTCTTTTTGATGCAAAGGAACAGTTGTTGGTTTCATATCAACCCGAAAAAGAACTGGAGAAACCCATTCCGGAACCAGAAAAAGCAGCCTTAGCGCCTGAAAAAATTGAAAGTCTGGAGCAATTGTTCTTAACCGGATTGCACCTCGAACAATACCGACATGCCACCTATAACCCGATGGATTATTACCTCGAAGGTCTTAAAAGGGAACCTGGGGATAGTCGCTGTAACAACGCAGTCGGCTTATTATGGATGCGCAAAGGACAATTTCAAATAGCTGAATCGTATTTCAAAAAAGCCATTGAAACGTTAACCCAACGGAATCCAAATCCTTACGATGGAGAACCTTATTATAACCTGGGTTGGAGCTTTTTTATGCAGCAAAAATGGGACAAAGCTTATGAACCATTTTATAAGGCTACCTGGAATGCCCCCTGGCAAGATTCTGCTTTTTTTGCGTTGGCTCAAATCGATTGCCTTTCTGAACGGTGGGAAAATGCACTGGAACATATCCACCTGAGTTTAATCAGAAATACTCAAAACCATAAAGCACGGCAGTTGAAAGCCAGTATTTTACGTAAACTGAACCGGGAGCATGAGGCTATAGCCTGGATTTCTGATTCTCTGAAAACCGATGGATTCAACATGGGTTGTTGGTTCGAAAGCTATTTGATTACTCAAAAACCCAACGATTTAGTGCAATTCAAATCCTTGATGAGAGATTCGGTTCACAGTTATCTGGAGTATTCCTTCGATTTTGCAAATGCCGGGTTTTATACGGAAGCCTTTCAAATACTGTCTATTTATTCCGATTTGGTTCACCGTGTTTATCCAATGGTTTATTATGCCATGGGTTATTATTCGTCTCAAATGAAGGCTTTGCCTCAAGCTCATAATTTTTATCTGCTTGCCGAAAATGCCCAACCTGATTACTGTTTTCCAAACCGGCTCGAAGAAGTAGTTATTTTGCAACAGGCCATTTCATCACTAGTTAAGGCTCCAAAGGCCTTGTATTACTTGGGTAATTTCTGGTATTCAGCCCGGCAGTACAGCAATGCAGTTAACTGTTGGGAACAATCCATACAATTAGATACTAAGTTTCCAACTGTTCACAGAAATCTGGCTTTGGCATATTACAATAAAATGGATCGTAAAGTTGAGGCCCGAACCTTGATGATTAAAGCATTTGAATTGGACAATACCGATGCACGTATCCTGATGGAACTCGATCAACTGGATAAGAAAATGGGCCGTAATCCAGAGGAACGACTCGATTTTCTCGAAAGGAACAAAACTCTCGTGGAATCTCGCGACGATTTGACTTTGGAACAGGCCACATTACTTTGTCAATTGGGAAAATTCCAGGAAGCCAAATGGCTCATCGACACACGGAAATTTCATCCCTGGGAAGGTGGCGAAGGTAAAGTAACCGGGTTGTACTCATTAATTCGTGTAGCGTTGGCAAAAAAAGCGATTATCGATCACCGCTTAAACGAGGCCTTGGGTTTATTGTCGGAAACTGAACATTATCCGCATCATTTAGGCGAGGGAAAATTGGTCAATGCTGCAGAAAACGACATCCACTTTTATAAAGGGCTCATCCATTTTTTGCAAAACAATGTTGAAAAGGCTCATCAAGAGTGGCAAAAAGCAACTATGGGTGACAAAGAACCCGTCCAGGCCTTTTTTTATAACGATTCCCAACCCGATAAAATATTTTACCAGGGATTGGCACACCGAAAATTAGGAAATGAGCCGGAGGCCACAGCATGTTTCAAACGCCTGATTCAACATGGAGAACAACATCTTTCCGATCAGGTACCCATTGATTATTTTGCGGTGTCGTTACCCGATTTGGCCATCTGGGACGAAAACCTCAACAAACGAAATAAAATACATTGCCATTTTGTGATGGGTTTGGGTCATTTGGGATTACACAATCCAGAAAAAGCTTCGGAATATTTTAAACAGGTACTTGAACCCGATATCAATCATATGGGTGCACTAATTCATTGGGAACTGCTCTCCAATAAAAAATATTATAAAAACTTCATTTAAAAAATATGGTTTTGGGAATCAATGCGCGTAAACATTAACACCTTTAAACGATGAAAAGAAGAAATACAATTCTGCTGGTTTTACTTTCAATAGTTATATCGGATATGGCTGGTAGCCAGAATCTTTATAAAATCGATGCCTCATCGGTTTATAAAAAACCGGTGGAAGGTCATTTTAAAATGGGAAATCCCGGTGCATCCGGTAAAGCAATTCTGGTAAACAGCCAGTACCTGACCATTGGAGGGAAGCCGGTTTTACCAGTGATGGGCGAAATCCATTTTTCACGGATTAAGCCCGAACTTTGGGAAGATGTAATTCTGAAAACCAAAGCCAACGGAGTGAACATCATCTCGACTTACCTTTTTTGGAACCAGCACGAAGAGATTGAGGGACAGTTTGAATGGCAACATGAAAAAGACCTGCGTGCTTTTATTGAATTATGTGCCAAACATCAGATGTATGTTGTTCCCCGGCTCGGCCCATGGTCGCACGGCGAAGCCCGTAACGGCGGAACCCCCGACTGGATTTTACGCAAAAAATACCTGAAAGACCGTTCCAACGATATGGTGTACCAGCACTATGTAGTTCGCTATTTTACTGAAATTGCCAAACAGTTGGAAGGTTTGTATTACAAAGAGAGAGGTAATATTATTGGCATTCAGCTCGAAAATGAATACTGGTACGGCAAAAAGGGCGAACCTCACATTAAATGGCTGAAAGATTTGGCTGTAAGCCTGGGAATTGATGTACCCATTTATACCGTTACCGGATGGGGAAACGGTTCGGTACCGCCTTTCGAGGTTATTCCGCTTTGGGGCGCTTACGCCGATGCTCCGTGGGTGGAAAATGTGGAGAAACTCTACCAGCCCGGAAATTACATGTTCGATTCGTTCCGTGATAATAAAAACATTGGTAACGACCGTGTCAGTTCACCCGATGAGTACATGAGTTATGGGTTGTATCCCTATTTCACCTGCGAAGTGGGCGTAGGAGTTCAGAATACCTATCACCGGAGGCTGGTAATCGGGCCGCGCGATGGTTTAACCATGATGTTGGCAAAACTGGGTTCAGGAAGTAACCTGTTGGGATACTATATTTTTGCCGGGGCTACCCAGTTCAGCGGACTGTTGCATTCTACCGAGGAAGAACAGGAGGAAACCGGTTACTGGAGCCGCGTTCCTTTAAAATCGTACGACTTTCAGGCAGCCATACGCGAATCGGGCGAATTATCGGAAGCTTACCACGAGGTTAAAAAACTGCATTACTTTGTAAATGAGGCAGGCGAACAACTCGCCCCGATGTTGCCGGTTATTTATACAAACAATAAAAATGAATTGCAACTGGCTGTACGCTCGAACAACGAATCGGGCTTTCTGTTTGGCATCAATTATGCCCGCTTCGAACCTAAGGAGACCCGCCGCAATGCCTCCTTTCAGGTGAAATTTAAAAACGAAATACTCACCTTTCCGCAGTCCGGGATAGATATTCCCGATAGCTCCCTTTTTATCTGGCCTTTAAACTATCAGTTGGGAAAGGTGAAACTCAAATATGCCACTGCCCAATTACTGACCCATATCGGTAATACTTTTTTCCTTTTTCAGAATGGAACCATCCCTGTGGAACTGGCGTTCGATGCTACAAACATACAATCGGTGGATGCCGCATCGGCCAAAACCGAAAAAATCAGAAACTGGTGGGTTATTTCAAAAGTAATTCCCGGGAAAGAAAACCGGATTACATTAAACCTCTCCGATGGCTCAAAACAGTTTCTGTATATATTTACTGAAAACGGAGCCAACCAAAGTTGGGTTTTAGATAACCGGGGAACACCGGCATTTTATATCTCGGAATCAGGAATGTATTCCAACCAGGGAAAGATAGCCCTTTTCGGCAGTAAAAATGAAGAGCAGAATGTCTATTCCTTTGTTGATGCCAGGGAACCGCATTTTGAAGTTAAAAATGTGACAGCGCCCGTGGCAAATCACTCCACCGTCGAAATAAAGGAAGTTACGCTATTTAACGATGCCCAATGGATTGAAACTGCCGGTTTCGATTCTATTCCGGCATACCAGCAACGGTACCACCGGTTTATTTTTAAAGAATTCAGCCTCGATAACCCGTCGCGCATCCGTAGCGCCATCCTGTACGTGTATCCCGAATCGGGCGGACAGCTAAACGTGAATTATACCTGGGTGAAACAGCCTCTGGAAGCCGGCCGCATCAACGAAATCGACCTGACAGCTTATGTAAAGAAGGGTGAGAATCTTTTGTTTCTCGATTTTCCGTATGTAAACGGAATTAAAAAAATGGCAGCCCGGTTGGTGGTTGATTATTATAATTACAACCGCATAAATATCTGTACCGATGCCTCGTGGTTGGCCAACGATAATTATACCAATCCCACACCGTTGAAATCTTACGAAATTCCTAAACCAGCAAAATTGAGTGATGCCATTACCAGCGCTGATGCCCTGTTTGCCTCAAGTTTCAGGGAGTGGAACATCAATATTCCGCGTTCGGTTTCCGATAACGTTCAAAATACATATCTAAAGTTAGATTATTCCGGCGACCGTGCCGAATTGTATAATGAGCATGTGTTGGTAGCCGACGATTTCAACAGTAACCAGACCTGGTCCATTGGCCTCCGTGGGCTGGAACGCCGGGTTGCCGGAGAAACATTGCGATTGGTTATCTATCCCCTATCGGAAAAAACCAAGATTTATTTCGATGTTTTACCTGAAATTAATGGATACGGAATGCCTCAAATCTTAAAATCGGAGGTAACGTTTAATTATTTGATGGAGGTTGAGTAGGGTTTTACTAATTCCACACCTAATTTTAAAGGATACTAATAGCATAGTATAATGACCAAAAGTTATTGTTTTTAGTCATTACAATACCGTAGCATCGCTGTTGATACGAATGTTTTAGTATTTTAGCCAGTGGCAGACTGCGGATATGTACCAACACTCTTTCCAGCTATAATTGTTGATCGGATTTTCCTATTACTTGAAGTTATAAAGGGTTCAAAACAGCTTTAAAACTGAAAAGTGCAGATCAATGTCTCACTTTTTCAAAAACAGCTATTTTTCAGTCTTTTTGGTTTTGGTCTTTTTCTTCTCAACACTCCATCCGAATTTGCCAATGGGTTTTCCCAATTGGAAATATTGCCCATGGGAATAAGCTATGGGGTTAGCCTTGGCCAAATCGAACGCTCCCGTTTTGGCATCAATCAATCGGTTATCGGCATGTACCGCAATCACATGGGCCAGAAACATATCGTGTGTTCCCAGTTCTTTTATTTCAAAAACGCGGCATTCAATATTCACCGGCGATTCCAATATCATAGGAGCTTTCACGTTGGGTGCCGGAACCGGGGTAAGATTCATTTCGCTGAATTTGCTGTATTTGCTTCCCGACCTTACACCGCACCAGTCGGTAGCTTTTGCCAGTTTCTGGGTGGTGAGGTTGATAACAAATTCCCCTGCATCTTTAAGAATTTTATACGAATGCCTGTTTTTCCGGACCGAGATATAACACATAGGCGGATCGGAGCAGATGGTCCCTGTCCATGAAATGGTAATAATGTTAAAATCTTCGGGTTTGGTACCACAACTAACCATTACCGCAGGCAACGGATAAATCATAGTTCCGGGTTTCCAGGTGGTTTTTGGCATTTTATCTTAATCTATTCTCGGGGTTCAAATACACTTACATTAAAGCATTGAGGATAAAAAACACTATCTTTTCTTATATATGTTGAATCAAGATATTTAAAAATTGCGTTTGTATTTTCAGCGAATATTGAACCATCTTGATAATAAATTACTTTTCGTTCAGGATTCTTGATAAGATAATCCTTTGCCATTCTAACATTCCATACTGGAAGAATATTATTAACGTTTAACAAACTATCGTATTTATCAGGGTTTTTAAATATTTCCGGCTGATAATAATAGGTAAAACCTAAACTTGCCCAATGAGGGTGAATAATTACAATACTTGAGCTATCTGTAAATTCACTTACATGATTCACTGCATTTTGAACCTCACGATAATAAAAATTCTTAGAGTTAACTTCCAGTTTAATAAACATAAATATACCAATGATGCCCGTAACCAGATAGGTAGCCCAATTCCATTTCTTGTAATAAATGGAAATTAAAGCACTTAAAAACAAATAAAACGTAACGGAATTGAATAAAATATATCGGTTAAGAAACATCGGTATTTTCTTCGAAACCAGAAACATAATAGTATATGGAATAAACCACCAGATAAATAAAACCCAGAGTTCTTTTCTGTTCTGATTTTTTTCTTTGGCAACCCCCTTAAATACAAGTAATCCAACCAGAATTAATACAATAAACATGGGTGAAAAGAAATTCAGGAATGCATGAAGCTGGTCAAAATAATCCCGGTTATGAGGTGGTGTAACCCAGGTTCCCTGTGATGATTTTAAAAATTGTTTTATAAAAACAATAGCCATAGGAATAAAAGAAATTGCCGTTAATCCGATGACTATCCATATTTTAAAAAGAACTTTTTTCTCTTTAAAATAAAATAAACTTCCTAAAAATTGAGCAAAAACAACAAACCATCCAAAGTAATGACTATAAATCAGAAAAAAATTTGCAATAAAAAGCAGAATAATATTTTTATTTTTTTCAGGGTATTTAACTACTTCATTAAAATAATAGTAGGATGCAATAGTAGCAAAACTCAACATAGCATAAGCCCTGGTTTCAAGGCCAAAATAAAAATGATAGGTAGATAAAAGAAATACTATTGTACCAATAATTCCTGCCCAAATATTAAAAACCTTTTTACCTGCCAGAAAAATAAAAACAGCCGTTAATGAATTAAACAGCAACGGCATTATTCTCACCGAATATGAACTAATTCCAAAGAATTTGATCCAAAAATGAAGAATTAACATGAACAGAGGTGGATTTGGTTCATTCTGGGTCGGGAGTCTTAAAATGTCAAGCAAACTTTTTTGAGCGTTAAAAATAGTAAAAGGTTCATCAAGACAGATATCTCTTGTTCCAATGAATACCAATTTTGATATGAAAGCAACAAAAAATATCAGTATCGGTAACAGAAATATAAAATGTTTTTGTTTTAACATAAAAAATATTTTTAACGTTAATTTACATAATTGATAAATAGCCCTGAATTAGGTATCCAAATATCTAATTAATTTTTTTTTTATCCAATTATATTACTTTTGAAACAAATAAACATAATAAATATTCATGGTTTTCAGCAGTATCATTTTTTTATTGTTTTTTCTCCCCATTTTTTTAATTACTTATTACTTGGTACCCCAAAAATTCAAGAATCTGGTTATTCTGATTTTTAGTATTTTCTTTTACAGTTGGGGAGCCCCACGTTTTATTTTTGTTATACTCGGTACTACCTTTCTCGATTTTCATTTAGTTCATTGGATGGCAGCGTCGGAAAATTTAATAAAAAGGAAATTACTTTTAACTATATCAGTATCCATAAATTTTGGACTTCTGTTTTTCTTTAAGTACTCAAATTTCTTTGTTGAAAACCTAAATTCATTGCTTACCCTGTTTGGATTATCATCAATCCATTGGATGAAACTCATATTACCCATCGGAATTTCATTCTACACTTTTGAAACAATTACTTACGTTGTTGATGTTTACCGGGGCATTCATAAACCCCTGTATAACTTCTGGGATTACCAAGTATATATTATTTTATTCCCCAAACTGATTGCAGGCCCTATTGTCCGATTTCATGAAATTGCCGACCAGATATATTCCAGAATTTATAACTCTGAAACCATTTTCAGAGGAAGTGTACGTTTTATTTTCGGACTTTCTAAAAAGGTGCTTGTTGCCAATGTTGTTGGAAATTACGCCGATGCTGTTTTTAATAACAACCTTGTGGAAATCAACTCAACTCAAGCCTGGCTTGCCATTTTAGCCTATACTATTCAAATTTATTTTGATTTTTCAGGATATTCTGATATGGCGTTGGGTATTGGACAAATGATTGGATTCCGGTTTCCCGAGAATTTCAATTCACCCTACATTTCCAAAAGCATTACTGAATTCTGGCGTCGATGGCATATGACCCTTGGAAACTGGATGCGGAACTATTTATATATTCCCTTGGGAGGAAACCGGGTAGCAACAAAAACCCGTTTATATTTCAATTTATTAATTGTATTTCTTTTTTCGGGTTTATGGCATGGAGCCTCGTGGAATTTTGTAATTTGGGGTTTATACCATGGAATTTTCCTGATTTTGGACCGATTATTCCTTTTAAAACTACTGAATAAAATACCTAAAGCTTTTTCAATATTATTCTCCTTTTTTATTGTTGCCATGGGCTGGGTAATTTTCAGAATTGAAAATTTATCCAATGCTATACTATTTTTTGAAAAATTATTTTCTTTTGATTTTCAATCAATTATAATTTCAGATAAAATTGATTTTGTTACAATATTACTTATTGGTTTATTCATTTCATTTATTACCGCAACAAAAATTGGTGAATACCTCGAAAAGAAGATATATACTGAAGAATATTCAAAATTATCAAGAAACATATTGTTTTTAATAAGTATTCTTTTACTATTTGTCTGTATCGGATCTTTAACCGTATCAAAGTTTAATCCGTTTATTTATTTCAGATTCTGATTATGAAAAGCATCCATACAAAATTCTATCTTTATATATTTCTTGGAATTTTATTATTCCCCGCCTTTCAAAGTGTATTTAAATTAGCCCCTGAGCCAAAATTAGGAGGATACATTTCAGAAATTACCAAACCAAACTTCACATTAAAAAACCTGTTTAATGGAAATTACCAGGAAAGAGCCGAACTTTACATAAACCGTACCTATGGTTTCAGGGCTTGGTTTATAAGAGTTTTTAACCAAATCCAATTTAGTTTCTTCAATAAAGCACATGCTGATTTAACAATTGTAGGTAAAAATAAAGTATTGATTGGTAGAGGATACATTGATGCCTATAATGGAACAACGTATATAGGTGCGAGTGCCATTAAAAATAAGGTTCATAAAATTAAACAATTACAAGATACATTACAATCCTTAGGCAAGGACTTGGTTGTACTCATTGCATCTAGTAAAGGAACATTTTTTAGTGAAAATATACCTACTTACTTACCACAAAAAAAAGACACAACGAATTACACTTATTATTTGGAACAATTTAACAAGCAAGGGGTAAATTGCATTGATTTTAACGGACTTTTTCTGCAATGGAAAAAAACAGCAAAATACCCTTTATATGCAAAGCGGGGAGTTCACTGGAGCTATTATGGAGCCTACCTTGCCACAGATTCTTTACTAAAATACCTTGAGCTTAAACGTAATATTGACCTCCCTGACATGATTACCAATACCATTGAAATTAAAAAAGGTTGCAATGGCGATATTGATACCCAGGAGGGAATGAATTTGCTTTTTCCAATTCATGATACAAAATATGCCTATCCAAAAGTATCGTATAATAAAACAGCAAAAGATTCTCTAAAAGTTTTATTAGTAGGTGATAGTTTTTACTATGCCATGGGAAATACGCATTTTTTACAGGAAGCCTTTTATGATTCACAATTTTGGTTTTATAATAATGGAGTATTTAAGAAAGAACCTTATACCGATGATGAATTGAAAGAATTTATGGCAAAAACAGCTCCTTTTGATCAAATCATTTTGTTGGCTAATGAAGGTACTTTACATAGTTTTGCATGGCGTTTTGAGGATGATCTATATAAAGGGTATTTTTCTGATTAATAAATATTTAAATTTCTATATCTATGGTAATTAAAATAAAAAGATTAATTCCTTTCGGTCTAATGTTTGTTTTTTTGAGTTGTTCAAAAGATACGCCAACTGTGAACACTCCAGAAATTGAAAAAAAGTTTATAGCACTTACATTTGATGATGGCCCAGACTCAATTAATACGGAGAGAATTATAAAAATTCTTGATAAATATAATGCAAAGGCAACATTTTTTATGTTAGGTTGCCAAATCAAAAAATACCCCAATGTTGTTATTAAGGTCAATAAGAGTGGACATTGTGTAGCAAATCATACATCAAGTCATTTGGCTAATCCCGATTTAACTAATGAAAAGTATTTTGAAAATATAACCAGAACTGAAAATTTGATTGATAGCCTGTGTGGAAAATCGAACAAATTATTCAGACCGCCATGGGGTACAATGAGTATTGAACAGCAAAAATACCTTGAAAATAATGATTTCAAAATTATTTTATGGGATATTGATTCTTTTGACCATGATATTGTTAATCAAAATATTGAAGGAATAATTAATGTGGTTTGTTCAAAGGCATTTAATAAATGTATTGTATTATTTCATGATTGTGATTATACAGGAAATGAATCGAGAGAAAATACAATACTAGCACTTCCAACTATTATAGAAACACTGTACAAAGAAGGATATTGTTTTGTTAGAGTTGATGAGTTAAATGAAATTCAGTGAAGTATATAATAAATATAAACCTAAAAATAATACAATAAGTGCTTAATATTTAATTCAAGGATTTAATATCACAAAATGCTTTTAATATATTTGCCAAATAAGAAACAATCGAAATGATCAATATTTTAAAAAAGCCCTCTTACAGCACCATTGTCATTTTTCTCTTCTTTTTAATAATTCCTTTGTATAATTTTAATCACCACCGATATGCTAAAGGAGAAGGAGTAATAGATTGGGATATTAAATCGTATTATGCTTATTTACCTGCTACCTTTATTTATCATGATTTATCGCTAAGTTTTATTGATAGCGCATCAAATCAGGAATTAAAAAAATGGATTTGGCCTATCATTACCCCAACCGGTAAAAAAGCGATACTTACAACCATGGGTTTATCTGTTCTTTATGCTCCTTTTTTCTTTATAGCCCATACGTATGCTTCATTATCGCCTCAATATGAAGCAAATGGTTATTCCTTACCCTACCATGTAGCCTTACAATTCAGTACTTATATTTATTTTTTATTGAGTCTGCTGGTTTTAAAGCGAATACTATCTAAATATTTTAACGATAAAGTAACCGCACTTACTTTACTTGCGATTGGTGCCGGAACAAATTTATTTTTTTATGTGGGTTATGCCGCCCCCATGCCCCATGGTTATAATTTTTTATTGATAACACTTTTTATCTTTATTTTAGAACGGTGGACGGAGAATATTACTGTTAAAGATACAATTCTTTTAGGTTTACTTTCGGGTTGGGTTACTTTAATCCGGCCAACAAACATAATCATCTTAATATTAATTCTTCTTTGGCAAGTAGGTTCATGGAAAGATCTAAAAAGCCGGATTCAATTATTGCTACAAAAATGGCCATATATTCTTTTAATGGCATTTTTCTTTGTGTTGATTTGGACTCCCCAGTTTACCTATTGGAAATATGTTTCCGGTAAATTTTTCTATTTTTCCTATGGTGAGCGTCAGGATCGGTTCTATTTCAATAATCCCCAAATCTGGAAAATACTTTTTAGTTACGAAAAGGGGTGGTTTGTATATACTCCTATGATGCTGCTGGCCGTTTTTGGAATTTTTATTTTACCAAAAAAGAAAATCAAGCTGGCGTTGCCCATTGTAGTTTATCTGGTTTTAATGATTTATGTGCTTTCATCGTGGTGGTGCTGGTGGTACGGAGGCTCATTTGGCCAACGTTCCATGGTTGATTTTTATGGTTTAATGGCAATACCTTTAGCTACTATAATCGATTCTGGATTAAAAAAACGTATTTATAAATACCTGATTACCTTTTTAATTCTTATTTTAATAGCATATAACCAATTTAATATTAAGCAATACCGCAATATGGCCATCAGCTTCTGGTGGATGAATAAAGAAGGGTATTGGGAAAACTTTTTAAAAGTAAAACCTACCTGTAAATATTGGAATATTGCCATGCACCCCGATTACGTAAAAGCCAGGTTAGGGATATATGAACCTATAGCTCCATATAATAAAAACCAAGTGGTTTCCGATGAAATGTTAATTAACCAAATTATTAATGAAAACCGAAACAACCAGATACTTATTGATTCATTGATTTCAGGGAAAAAGGATAATTCAATTAAGATTGACTCAATATTAAAGGATTACGCCAAACAAATTGTTGATATTCAAATGGCTGAACCTTATTTTTATAAAATAAAAATTGATTATTACCTGAATCAAATTGAACATTGTGTGTCGTGGAAAAAAGAGATAGAAAAAAAGGCTAAACGAGAAAAAATTACCTATCAGCAAATGGCTATGATAGAAGCCAAACGAATTTATAATAATTACTCCCAAAAATATGATCAACGATAAAACTATTGCAGTTGTCATACCTGCTTACAATGAAGAATCACAAATTGAGCGTGTTATTGATTCGATTCCGGATTTTGTTGATCGTATTGTGGTTGTCAATGATTGTTCAAAAGATAAAACTTCGGAAGTCATCCGAAATAGGGTAAATCATGATCCAACTGATTATAGCCATGCCAAAATTGGTGTCAAACCGATATTAAGAAACATCTATAATGCGGTGGATACTGCATTAGCAGAATTACGTGAGACAGAAGAAAAGTATTTCAAACCGCACCAGCTTTATAATCCTAATCCAGATAGATCAAGGATCATTTTAATAGATCATTTACAAAACGGTGGGGTAGGTTCAGCCGTTGCTAATGGTTACAAGTGGTGCCGCGATAACGAGATTGACTGTATTGCTAAAATTGATGGGGATGGCCAAATGGATCCATCCGAATTATTAGATATATGTATGCCTGTTGTGCAAGAACATGTAGATTATGTAAAAGGTAACCGGTTAATTTATCCAGGAGCAAACCTTATTATTCCTCCGGTACGGTATTTTGGCAATTCTATTTTGTCAATTTTAACTAAAATTGCATCAGGATATTGGCATATTTCCGATACACAGACAGCATATACGGCTATTTCATTAAGGGCTTTAAAGCAATTGAAATTATATAAGCTTTACCCATCATACGGTTATCCCAATGATATTTTGGTTAAGCTTAATATTAACTTTTGTACCATAAAAGAAGTCCCAATCAAACCGGTATATAAAGTTGGGGAACAATCGAAGATGAAGATATTTAAAGTTATTCCCCGTATTTCCCGTATTCTCATCGGGGGATTTTTTAAACGGCTTTTACAGAAATACCTTTTGCGGAGTTTTCATCCTTTGTTTATTCTGTATTACCTTTCCTTTCTATTATTCTTATGTTCAATGCCTTTTGGGGTAAAAATTCTCTTCAAAGTTTTTGAAGGCCTTCCGGCTAACCCAGTGACAGTATTGGGTTTTATTTTTCTTTTTATCAGCGGTTTTCAGTCGCTTTTATTTGCCATGTGGATGGATATCCAGGATAATGAACGGTTGAATAAATAATCATGCAATTCGATAAAACAGATGAAAACTACTGCTAGCAAACTATTTTATATCGGTTCATGGGTTATTAACTTAATTCTTCCCCTTTTAGTATTTGGAGTGTTTACTGAGAACTTTCTAAATACGTATTATAATTCCGATACCCTTTACTTAGCATCCATCTATAAAGATATTTTTGAAGATGGCACCGGTTTTACTGGTTGGAACTTGAACGGGGCCCCCAACTTTTTCCCGGATATGTTCCTCTACTTTATTGTCAGGGCATTTACGGGCGATTTCCGTGTTGCATATATGGCCTTTAGCATTATTCAGTATATTATAATAGTCTGGTTGTTAGGTAACCTGTTTAAAGGTATCAATCCTAAAATTGACCGCAACTACATTACACTTTTTAACCTTTTATTCCCCGTTTATCTGCTGGCCACAATTTTACATGGCAGTTTTCAATATACATTTGATGTATTCAGCCAAAGTTATCATAATGGCTGCTTTATTAATACATTAGTTGCTCTGAATTTCTTTTTCAGATACCTAACCCGGAGCAAAAAGAGTTACTTAATACCCATGTTGATTTCTGTTTTTATTGGTGCCTTTAACGACCGTTTATTTATGGTCACCTTTTCGGTTCCGGTTTTAGCCGTGCTTGTATATAACCTAATCTGGGTTAAGAATAAAATAGCAACCAGAACAAGCTTATTGGCTTTTGGAACTTCAATAATGGGTCTGTTGGTTTTTAATGCAACAAAAACCAATTCCGTTTACCGATGTATCGGCTTAGGCGAAAAATTTATGAATTTCAGCAATGCCGGCCCCTCCTTTAAAAACCTGGTTGCTCAACACACCGACTTTATTCAACGTACCGATCTCAGGGGGTTCATTACGGTATTGACCTCAGTTTCTTTCATTACCTTATTGGTTATACTGATTAAAAATCTATTCCAATCAAAAAGAGATGTCCAAACGGACTTCTCCTTTTCCATTGAGTATCTTTTTATGGTATTTTCGGTAAGCAGCGTATTCTTGACCCTCTTTGCCCCTGTTATCAACGGGTACTATCTGGGACCAGCTTGCATCAGGTACACCACATTTTCATTTTTCTTAAGCCTTTTCAATGTTGTATTTATTGCTTATTACTTTTTTAAACATTCCGAAAAAAAATGGAAAGAAATAACTATTAGTACACTTACCATCCTATATTTTTCAGTAATAACAATAACCGGGGCAACCAAACCTATAGCAGAAAATTTAAAGATGGTAGCCAATTATTACCCCGAAAAGGTAAAAGCTGTGGATGAATTTGCAAAAAAGCACCACCTGCAATATGGTGTTGCCGGATATTGGGATGCCAAATATACGACCATGTTCTCCAAAGAAAATCTAAGGGTTTACACGGTAATTAACAGCGAACTAAAAGTTTGGTTCCATGTTATGAATTCCAACTGGTATTTCGATTATGAAAAAGGAAAATATAACCATCCTGTATTTAATTTTGTAATAATTGACCAAATAAAACCAGAAGAATTAAAAAAGAATTTTGGGAATCCTAAAGACAGTTTATATTTTCAAAAAGAACCTTTAATTTATGTAATAGATAGTTTTAAATACGATCGAAAAACAAGAAGTCCATACTTGATTCATCAATAACATTAAAACAGCAACGTTTGTATCTATTTTGGATAATATAATGATGATGGTTTTGAGAATAGAACATTTATATGTAATTTAGTTAAATATAATCATGAAAAGGGGACAAATTAATCCTTTTACCATGCAAATTAGTTTTATGAATAAATTTAACTTCATCATTATCTGTATTTTAATTTTGGTCTCATGTTCAAAAGAATCGATTAGTGATTTTAATTCCAAATATTTAATAGCTGGGGATAGTATTTCGAAAGAAGTGTTTTTTTCTGGGGTTATAGATACATTGTTAGATTGTGAAGAATATTTTTCACATAAAGTAGGAATGGGCTATGCTGTTGATATTAATGATGATAAAGTTAATGACTTTTCAATATTAGCATATTCATCAGGTGGCTTAGGAGGATATTCCAGATATATGCATATCGTACCACAAGATAGTTCAGATTTAATTTGTACTACTACTTGTGATACTTTATGTTACATTAAAATACTATACCTTGGCGACACTATTTGTAAACAGAAGTTTTGGACTAATCAATCATCATTTTTTTTGAAAGTTTACAGTGGATTTGATTTTCAGCTTGAAAAGCCGTTTTATTGTGTGTATGGTGACTGGAACGATGTTTACAATAATTATGCAGGTTTGATGAAAATTGTTGAGAATGATACAATTTATGGATGGATAAGATTAGACGTCTATGATGGTTCCAAAATAATCATCAAGGACTATGCTTATCGCAAATAAATATTAGATAAAGCTGGCTATTGAATACCTCTTTCTTTATATAAATGAATTCTCAATTGAAAAAAATCAATTCTCTGCTCTATAATTCATTAACATCTATCCTGAATGAAATAAGAAGGCCTGTTTTTAGCTTCATTGAAGATTCGGGAAAGATATTGACCGATAATTCCCAAACTCAACAATTGGACCCCGCCCAAAAATAAAATGACCAACATCATGGAGGTCCATCCGGGAATAGTGTTTCCAAGAATAAATTCAATTAACGCATAAACGGCATAAAGAAATCCCATTCCTAGGGAAAGCAATCCAACATATAAGCTGATTTTTAAAGGTTTTGAAGAAAAAGAGGTGATGCCGTCCCAAGCAAAATGCAGCATTTTCCGGAAGGTGTATTTTGAAACCCCACTCCTCCTGCGGGGTGCATCAAATTCAACAAATGCTTGTTTAAAACCCATCCAGCTTATCAATCCACGTGTAAACCTATCTTTCTCTTCAAATTGTAAAAAAGCATCTACCGCCTTTCGGCTCATCAAGCGGAAATCGGATGAGGCCGGTTCAATTTTAACATCTGTCATTTTATTAATAAAGGTATAAAACCCTTTGGATGTCATATTTTTAATCAAACCAGCATCTTCTGTTTTTAAGCGCCGGGTATTCACAATATCAAAACCTTGCTGGTATTTCTCAATCAAATCAGGAATCACTGATGCGGGATGTTGCCCATCAGCATCCATGCTAATGGTAATATCACCTAGCGATTCACTTATTCCGGCAAGCAAAGCTATTTGATGGCCAAAGTTCCGTGAAAAGGAGATGCCTTTTACCTCAGTATAATGGGCAGAAAGTCCTTTGATGATTGAAAAAGTCTCATCGCTACTGCCATCGTCTATAAAAATACATTCAAAATCTTCACCTTTTAAAACCTCCCGGACCTCATCAAATAAAACCGGGATATTCTTTTCCTCATTAAATGAAGGGACAACAATACTAATTTTCACTTTTTTGTTTTTTAAATATCAATGCAATACCAAATATAAATATTTCGCCGCTAATAAACCAAAGCCGTTGAATAATGGAAATTGTAATGGCAATTTTAGGATCAATGCCCAGGGTTGTTAGAAATAACACAATAATTCCTTCACGGACTCCAATTCCCCCGGGCAAAAAAATTGCCAACAACCCGCAACTCACACTGGCCGGAAATGCAAAAGCTACCCATAAACTGCTGGCAGGAAGTACCGATAGTACCAAAAAGTAAAAGCCAGCACTCCAAAAAACCCAATACCCCATAATGGCAAGTGTCATTGGTAAGGCATCACGGATAGGAATAAAAGGAATGTTCAGTTCCTTTTTAAAGAACATTTGCAATAATTGCAAAATAAACTTGTGCACCCAACCTGAGAAAAGAAACAGACCCAAACCAAGGGCACCAAGCGCAACAAAGAAAGAATACCATCCATTAACGGGTAAAAAGGGGATAGCCACCAAACTAATAAGCAATCCTAACAACAAGTAAAGCAATTGCTCGCGTAACGAGACTGTAGCCAACTTCATTAATGGGAACCCTTTTTCCGAAATAATAGATGCCCTCCCCAAAATAACCCATACCTTTCCGGGCAGATATTTTCCAAATACCGATATACCATGCGAGTATAGAGCATCTTTAAACAAAACTATTACTCCATGTACTTTGAGGCTGACTTTCCAACTATATACACTTAATAAAAACCCTGACCATAAGAATAAAACAGATGCAACAAGAAACATCCAATTTATTGTCAATTCACTAAAAAAAAGATAATCGAGCTTATAAAGGTAATAGATAACGAATAAAATTGATAGATAGAGTAAAATCCGTAACCATTTTTTGAGGCGATGCTCCATTGAATTAGGGTTTATAAATATTTGTTCATTTATCAGAATTAGCTACTTTTGGCCGTTAAAATTTATTCAATGCTTTTTAATTCGCTAGTCTTCCTCATATTTGCGGCTTTATTTTTCTGCTTCTTCTGGATTGTAAAGAAACAAAAGATTCAATTAGCTTGGATATACATTGTCCTTTTTTCGTTTGTCTTTTATGGATGGTGGGATTGGCGGTTCCTTTTTTTGCTCATCGGTAGCGGGCTGATTGATTATATAGCTGGACATCTGATTTATAACTATCCAAAGTATAAAAACCCGTTACTTATTATTTCGCTTTCAGGGAACCTGGGCACATTGTTCGCATTCAAATACAGCAGGTTTATTTTTAGTCAGTTGGAATCAATACTCCATTTAGTGGGATTTCAAGTTACTATAACCCAAAACATTCCTGATTTTTTTTATATCCTGCCGATTGGGATCAGTTTTTATACCTTCCAGTCGATGAGTTATACTATAGATGTTTATAAAGGTGATTTAAAACCTACCGGGAATATTTTTCATTTCTTTGCTTACCTTTCGCTTTTCCCACAACTGGTTGCAGGTCCAATAGTCAGGGCAAAAACGTTATTGCCTCAATTAATAAAAATGAAACCCACTACCGAAATTGAACGGTGGCATGGGGTGAAGTTAATTGCTTTTGGTTTTTTAAAAAAAATATTATTGGCCGATAACCTGGCCCCAATGGTCAATACCGCCTTTGCCGATGTTCAGCAGACCCATTCATCGTTATACTGGTGGTTAGCCATCCTGGGATTTGCCTTTCAGATATATTGTGATTTTAGCGGCTACAATGATATTGCCCGGGGTTTGGCCAAAATGATGGGTTTCCATTTTAAAATGAACTTTAATCACCCCTATACTTCAAGTTCCATCAAAGAATTTTGGCAACGCTGGCATATAAGCCTGTCAACCTGGTTCCGCGACTATGTATATATTCCACTGGGAGGATCGCACAAAGGAAAATTCCGGAGTCATCTGAATATGTGGATAACCATGATAGTTTCGGGGTTTTGGCATGGAGCATCATGGAATTTTATTGTCTGGGGATGGCTGCATGCCCTTTATCTAAGTATCGAACGCATCTTTAAGTGGCCCCTGGTTTTGCAAAAATCAGACCTCAAATGGGTAGCTACATTTATAGTAATGGTGCAGGTACTAATTGCCTGGGTTTTTTTCAGGGCTCAAACATTTACCGATGCCTGGTCAATTATTATAAACATGTTGTCGTTTAATACCAATCTCGATTTTAAAATAACTCCTGACTTGCGTAATGGCTTCTATTTTATGATACTTGCCGTTGCAGTAGAATATGTTTTTTATCGAATCAAAATCAAAAATATTATAAAAAACACAACTTTATTGAAAGTAACTGATGTTTTTCTGATTGCTCTGATGATTTCAATCACCCTGTTTTTAAGAGGCAAAGGACATGAATTTATCTACTTCCAGTTTTAAAAAAATATTTCAAGAGCGGGTCTTTTGGTTGATCCCAATTATGGTACTTATAATCCTATTCATAAAGGCATTTGCGCCAAAATCGGATGAAAAAAGGGTCATTGAAAATAATAGCTTCTGGAAGCATAAAACTTTTGACAAAAAAACCTATCAAATAGTTATCGCTGGTGATTCAAGGGTTTACCGGGGAGTTTCACCTCAAGCAATGATACCGGTATTACCTGGTATGAATATCTTAAATTTTGGGTATGGTAGTGCAGGGTTTGATAATATTATGCTAAATGAAATCAGTAAAAAGATTGATTTAAAAGCTAAACAAAAAGTCGTAGTATTAGGACTAACACCTTTAACACTCACGCAAGAGGGTCGAAATAATTACCATTTGAATTATGAACTTAAGACAAAAAGGGAAGAACTCATTGAATTGCTTTATTTTAAAAGGGCTTTTCAGTTTTTTGTTCCTTTTACCCTTGACCAAATGGATCAAAAATTGAAAGGTAAAGAATTTCAAACCACCTTTCATCAGGAATATACCTCAACCGGATGGGTTGCAACGTATGATGAGAAACCATGGGAAGAATCAGCAATAAAATCGTACAGTACAAGGTTTATTAATAATCAGGTGACTGAAGAAAACTTGCTGCAAGTGGCAAATAAAATCAAGGAATGGACCCAACAAGGTGTTATGGTTTTTGGTTTTCGGCCTCCCACCACCCATAAAATGGTAGCTCTTGAGGATTCGTTGAGTGGCTACAATGAACAATGGGTAAAAACGAAAATCGTAGAATCGGGAGGAATCTGGCTTGATTTCAATGTTGATGATTATTCTACTTATGATGGAAGCCACCTGCAAAAAGAAAGTGCTTACAGGTTTTCGCATGATTTAGCCACCAAAATAAAACCTTTTGTATCTGCTATTCCTTAGTAATAACCATCAACCGCGGCAAAATAATAACCATCCTTTTGCATAAAAATATCTACCTGGTGCATCCCATGCAAATTCCACCACTCTGTGCCCCAAGTCACTACCGGATTGTACGATACTATTTCTTCCTCATATTCCGATTCGTTTAAATGGGTGACTTTCAATGCCCATATACTTATGCCATAATAAGGGGCGTCATCCTGGGCAAACCGCACCAAGTTTCCTTCATACATAAATATCCGCCCTCCTGGTCTTGAATAATGAGAATCACCTGCAACAATAGGACTTCTAGGATGTTCCTTCCACACTCCCTTAATTTTATCAGAATAATATAAATAGAGAATATTGCTTGATGCCGGCGAAACAAAAATCCACCATTTGTTATTAAAAAATACAATTGTAGGATCAACAAAATCTCTACCCTCAATCAAATTGCCGATATATTCCCACACATCGGGAAAATGGGTGGCTTTATACAACCTTACCGACGAATCGAGATGTGTTTCAGGGATCATGTAATACCAATCATTTTCCTTAAAAACGCAAGGATATGAAAGATGGAAGCTTTCAGTTAAAACAATCTTTTGATAGATCCAATGAACTCCATCAATACTTGTAGCATATCCAATATCTCCTTTAAAGGTACGCTCATTCATTACTTCAAAGTACATGTAATACATTCCATCTTCCTCAATAACAAAGGGATCAGCTACAAATTTAGCTTTTATATCTGTAACATCTTCTGCCTTAAGTACCGGATTCCTGTCACTTAAATAATTCTGAAAATGAAAAGGGGAACTTCCCTGAAATATCCCAATTGACCAGATAAACTTTCTTGGAATGATATCTGCAGGGTTCGATATAATTACCGGAGGCCGTAATTTTGTTTCTGTCCTATCATCACTTTTCTCACAACTTGACATTGACAATCCACTAAACCATAACAGGCAGATTAATAGCAAGTAAATTCTAGAATCCATAAAAATGAGTTTCAGGCAATTTAATACTATTTCAATGAATTGCTCCAAGCAGTTTAAATGAAAATTCAGAGAGCTAAAAAAATTGTACTCAGGAATTTATCTCCTGACA
>Ga0074197_1000259_pt1 | contig 74447 bp, 80 predicted proteins | sample EPASupsiteSAE305_FD_64526 | JGI IMG/M metagenome (GOLD analysis project Ga0074197, IMG submission 64526) | Bioremediated contaminated groundwater microbial communities from EPA Superfund site, New Mexico - SAE3-05 reassembly with SPADES | ecosystem: Environmental > Aquatic > Deep subsurface >... | reverse complement strand
AACCATCGGGCCGTTGCCGGGTCTACCCGGACCGGCCGCAGGTCTGCCGCCGGCCGCAGATCTTTCCCTATATGGTGGAGCCGGTCGACAGCCAGGACCAGCCGGCCTTTCGCTTGCGCCAGACGCTGCTGGCGGTGGTGGACTGTCCCTATGTCCGGCTCCTTCAGGAGGAGATCGGAGCCTATGCGGCCGCCTGCGAACTGGAGATGCTTTTCCGGCACAACAAGGGTTGAAGTTTTCTTGACCGCCTTGACAGCAAAACGAAACGAACGCGTATGAATATCACTGCATTGCTCTGCATTCTCGGCTCATATCTCCTGGGGGCCATTCCCTTTGGCCTGCTCCTGTCCCGGGGCAGCGGCATCGACATCCGCACGCAGGGCAGCAGGAACATCGGAGCCACCAATGTGGCCCGCCTGCTCGGCAAGAAAAAGGGCGCGCTGACCTTGGGCTTGGACATGTTCAAAGGCTATCTGCCCATGTTCGTCGCCGCGTTGCTGATGCAGGCCGACCCTCACCGGGACCTGATCATCGCGCTGTGCGGCGCGGCCACGGTGCTGGGACACATGTTTCCGGTCTATCTACGGTTCAAGGGCGGCAAGGGGGTGGCCACCGCCCTGGGTGCCTTCCTCTTTCTCGCGCCGCTGGCGGTGCTGGGCTGTCTGCTGGTCTTTGTCGCCGTGGTGTACCTGTCCGGCTTTGTCTCTCTGGGCTCGCTGCTCGGTTCGCTCTCGATCCTCCTCTGGCTCCTGCTGCTCCAGGTTCCAGCCTGGAAAATGGGGCTGGCGGCTTTCATTGTCCTGATGATCTGGATCAAACATTACCAGAATATCGGCCGTCTCTTGCGCGGCACCGAAAAAACCTGGAAGAAAAAGGTCGAGGCGTGAACGCCAGGGAATGGCAGGCCGTCGAACAGGCGAAAGAGGTGCTGCAACTGGGCGATCGGGCCACCCTGGCCGAGATCAAGCGAGCCTACCACCGGCTGAGCAAGCTGCATCATCCCGATGCGGCCAAGCCTGGTGCTGGAGGGGGCAGCGAGCAGATGTACCGGGTCACCGCCGCTTACGAACTCTTGATGCGCTATTGCAACGAATACCGATTCCCCTTGAAACGCGAAGATGCAGGGGAGGAAGAACGGGACATCTACGATCCCGAGGACTGGTGGCAGGCCAGGTTCGGTCAGGACCCGCTGTGGAGCGGCAAGAAAACCCGCCGGCGTTGAGGGGATCAGGGGTCGAACGGTTTTTTCGGTGGAATGGAGCAGGATTGCCAGGCAGCGGCAAAGGCGGCGCAGTAATCAAGAACCAGTTGTTTGCGTGCCGGCAGGTTGAGCAGCCAATAGCAGGGGCTGAGCATCAGGATGTGAATGGCTTGTTTCGGCGTCATGGTTACCCTCCCTGGTAAACAAGATACTTCCTGATTTGCTTATCGGCTTTTATTTGGAAGGGAATTAGGCGATAGCCTTATACCTCTTCAGACGGTGTTTATAAACAACGATTTTCAACGTGAGGGTCAGGCTCGGCAGTGAGCCGCAATCTCCCACGGCTACAGTATAGATAAGGAGGATGGGAATGCAGATTCCTCAATTGATCAAAGAACGCAGTCCGTTTGTTTCCCTGGAATTTTTCCCGCCGAAAAAGCAGGAGGAATGGCCGGGATTTCTCGAGGTGGCCCAGGAATTAAGGTCATTGCGGCCGCTGTTTGCCTCGGTGACCTACGGTGCCGGCGGCTCCACCCAAAGCAATACCCTGGAGATCTGCGAGCGGCTGATTGCCACCTGCGGCTTTGAGATCATGCCGCATCTCACCGGGGTAACGGCTAACCGGGACAAGATCGACGGGTTTCTGGAAGCGATCAAGGCCCTGGGGATCGACAATGTCCTGGCCCTGCGCGGTGACCGGCCCGCCGGATTCACCGGTACGGATGCGGAGGTGTTTGCCGCCTTTCCCCATGCCTCGGATCTGGTGAGCTATATCCGTAAAAACCATCCGCACCTGGCCATCGGCGTGGCCGGTTTCCCCGAGGCCCATGCCGAAGCGCCTTCCTTTAGCGCGGATCTGGCTGTCATGCGGCACAAGGTGGCATGCGGCGCTGATTTCATCATCACCCAGTTGTATTTCGACAACCGGGTCTATTTCGACTATGTCGAGCGGCTGCGAGCGCAAGGCGTCACCGTGCCGGTGGTGCCGGGTATTCTGCCGATCCGCAGCCTGGCCTCGTTGCGCTTCACCCTCCAGTTGTGCAACGCCCGGGTGCCGGGCCAGTTGATCAACGCGGTGATGAAGGCCCATGAGCAGGGCGGGTCGTCGGCGGTCTACGAGATCGGCGTGGCCTATGCCCGGGAGCAGGTCAAGGGCTTGCTCGACGGCGGCGCCCCCGGCGTCCACCTGTACACCCTCAATAAGGCCGACATGTGCCTGGCGGTCATGGACGGTCTGTTGTAGTCCCCTGCCCCTCCAACCGGCGCAAGATCACCAGGACTCGGTGGCCGAGCAGTGCCGCTGCCGCTGCCAGGGCGCAGATCAGCCCGATCCAGAAGCCCTGGGGGCCAGGTTCCAATCCCCCCAGACGCGCCAGTCCCAAGCCATAGCCCATCGGCAGCCCGATCCCCCAGTAGGCCATCAAAATCAGCAGCAGCGGTACCCGGGTGTCCTTGCAGCCGCGCAGAATACCACCGCAATTGACCTGCAGCGCATCCGGCATCTGGAAAATCGCCGCAAACACCAGCAGCGAGGCAGCCAGCGCCCGGACCGCCGGATCTCCACTGTACAGGGCCGCGATTTCATGAGAAAAACATAAGACAAGGAGACCGGTGAGGACAGAGCCGGCCAAGGCCAGGACCAGACCGGTGCGGACAATCCGCCGCAGCCTCCGGGTCCGTTTGCGGCCGATGGTGAAGCCGATGCGCACCGTCAGGGCCATAGCCAGGCTGTAGGGCAGCATGTAAAGTTGCGCGGTGAAATTGAGCGCGATCTGGTGCGCCGCCACCACCTGGGCGCCCAGCTTGGCGATGAACAAGGCGATGATGGTGAAGATCGAGCACTCGATGAACAGGGCCAGGCCCAGCGGTATCCCCAGGCGGAAAAAGGAGGTCAGAGAGGCTCTGGAGGAACCGGTCTCGGCGATGGTCATGGCCAAGAGCCGCTCGGTGCCGTCAATCCGGCTTTTTTTCAGGAACAGGGCCATGCATCCCAGCATGGTCAGAATCGAAAAGGAGGTGGCCCAGCCGCAGCCGACGCCGCCCATGGCCGGCAGGCCGAGCTTGCCGTAGATCAATAGGTAATTGGCGACGATATTCACCGCCAGGCCCACGAAACCGGCAAACATCGACAGCCGTGGTTTGGCCAGGCCGTCGCCGCCGTTGCGCAGGGCAAAAAAGATGCCGCCCAGAGGCAGGCCCCAGGAGATGGCGAACAGGTAGCGGCTGGTGATGGGGATCACTTCGGTGCTAACCCCCATCCAGACCATGAAAGGATGCATCAGCCACAGGATCGGCATGAGGAGCAGACCGGTCACCAAGCCGATGACCATGCCCTGGCGGATCGACCGCCGCACCAAAGGCCCGTTGCCCCGCCCATGCGCTTGGGCCACCAGCGGGGTAACGGCGCTGAGCAGGCCGATCAGAAACAGGTAGACCGGAAAAAAGATCGAGGAGCCGACGGCCACCGCCGCCAGATCGATCGCGCTAACCCGCCCGGCCATGACCGTATCGACAAAGCCCATGGCGGTCTGCGACAACTGCGCCAGAACCAGCGGGCCGGTCAGCCGGAGGAGGACAGCGGCCTCGTGGAGGAAGAGGGATCGGGGGTTCACAGACAGATTAGCGGTTGCTCAAGGGGAAACGACGTGGAGGAAACATGACGCCTTTTCTCTAACAGCTTCAGTAGGATCCCGCAAGCAGTGCCGCAAAGCCTTGGACCACGTCACTGCCGTATGTTAAACCACCGGCAATCGAGGCATCAAGCCGAATTGAAACGCTCTGGCATGGTTCCGCCTGCCTCCTGGCCCCATCCTCCCTCTTTTCTTCGTTCTTTGCATTGACAACGGTCTGTGTTAGCATTCTTGTACCAGTAGATATGGGATGGGAAAGATGGCACTTTAGTTCTTGTCCGGGGCCGCATTGTCCATTGCATGGCAATGGTTGAGTTGCTCGGCAGGCAGCAGTCAGGATCCGCATAGTCCACTCTGGCAATCGCGGCACCCTCCATTTTCAACACGCTTCGGGAAAAATATGGACGATCCCTCCGGTGTGCATTCGCAACAAGTATTGAGCCTTGAACAACGGGTTGCGGAACTGGAAGCAGCAGAAGCGCGCTTGCAGGCTGAATGCGAAAATCTCAGGCAGCTCTACGCCCAGACTCCACTCGCCTATCAATCCCTGGATGGTGACGGCTGCTTCCTTGAGGTCAACCAATCGTGGCTGGATACACTCGGCTACAGGCGCGAGGAGGTTCTTGGCAAGAATTTTGCCGATTTTCTCCATCCCGACTGGCGGGAGCATTTCAAGACCAATTTCGAACGATTTAAGGCGTTAGGCGAGATTCTCGGTATTGAGTTTGAGATGGTCAAAAAGGATGGCTCCGTCATCCTGGTCTCTTTCAACTGCAAAATTGGCAAGACCCCGACGGGCGAATTCCGCCAGACGCACTGTTTCTTTCAAGACATCACCAAAAGCAGGCGTGACGAAGAGGCGCTACGTGAGAGTGAGGCCCGATTCCGGGCGCTCCATAATGCATCCTTTGGCGGGATAGTCATCCACGACCAAGGCGTCATCCTGGACTGCAATCAAGGGCTCGCGGAGCAGACAGGATACACTCTTGACGAGCTGATCGGCATGGATGGGCTCAAACTCATTGCTCCGTACTGCCGTGATCAGGTCATGGACAATATCCGGCGGGGCCTCGAACAACCCTACGAATCCACAGGGCTCCGTAAAGACGGCACAGAGTATCCCCTCAGTCTTCGCGGCACGAATATTCCGTACAAAGGGCGGATGGTGCGCGTGACCGAGTTCCGCGACATCACGGAATATAAACGGTTGGAGGAGGCGCTGGCAAAACGCTTGGTGACCCTGACCTGCCCATTGACCGAGACCAATGGCGTCACCTTTGAGGATCTGTTTGATCCGGCTTTGATTCAGCGCATCCAGGACGAATTCGCCGCCGCCACCGGCGTTGCCTCAATCATCACCCATCCCGATGGAACCCCGATCACCTCGCCAAGCAACTTCACCCATTTATGCAGCAACATTATCCGCAAGACGGAACAGGGGTGCTCCAACTGCTTCAAGTCCGACGCGGTCATCGGACGGTATCATCCAAGCGGGCCGATTGTCCAGCCGTGCCTCAGCGGCGGGCTATGGGATGCCGGCGCCAGTATTACCGTTGGCGGTCATCATGTTGCCAACTGGTTGATCGGCCAAGTGCGGAACGACACCCAAAATGAGGAATCCATGCGCGGGTACGCCCAGGCAATCGGCGCGGATGAGACGGCGTTCATGCAGGCGTTTCACGAGGTGCCGTCCATGTCGCGCCAACAGTTCGGGCGCATTGCCCAGGCGCTCTTCACCTTAGCCAATCAACTCTCCAACTCCGCGTATCAAAATATCCAGCAAGCACGTGCCATTACGGAACGGAAACAAGCGGAGGCAGCGCTACGTGTGAGTGAAGAGCGTTTCCGTCTGGCCATGGAAGCGACCAAGGACGGGTTGTGGGACTGGGACATTCCGTCCGGCGCCGTCTATTACAGCCCAAGTTATTGGTCGATGCTGGGATACGATGCGGATTCGAGAGCGCAATCCACCGCAGCGTGGATTGAAATGATTCACCCAGAAGAGAGAGACGCGGTGCTGGCCGCGAATACCGATTGCATTGAAAACCGATGCGAAACCTTTCTGATTGAATACCGGATGCGGACAAGGGACGGAGAGTGGAAATGGATTCAAGGAAGAGGCAAGGCGGTTGCCAGAGGTGAAGATGGCCAGGCCTTGCGCATGATCGGGACTCATATCGATATTACCGAACGCAAGCAAACGGAAGAAGAACGGGAGAAACTGAAAGCACAGCTTCTGCAATCACAGAAAATGGAGTCCGTTGCCCGTCTTGCTGGTGGAATCGCGCATGACTTCAACAATATGCTCACCGTCATCCAGGGTCATACAGATCTGGCCCTGATGAATATGCAACCGGACAACCCGTGTTTCCATCGTTTCCGAGCGATCCGGGATATTGTGGAGCGATCTGCTGACTTGACCCGTCAGCTGCTGGCCTTTGCCCGCAAACAAACCATCGCTCCGAGAATACTTGATGTCAACAAAACCGTGGAGAGCATGCTCGCCATAATCCGCCGGCTTATTGGGGAGGATATTCACCTTACCTGGATACCTGGAGAATATTTGTGGTCAGTCAAGGCTGATCCTTCCCAGGTGGACCAGATTTTGGCGAACCTGTGCGTTAATGCTCGAGACGCGATCGTCGGTGTCGGTACCATCATTGTTGAGACGAAAAACTGCACCTTCAATGAAGAATACTGCGCGGCACACGCAGAGTTTGTGCCCGGCGATTATGTGCGGATTTCGGTCAGTGACACCGGTTGCGGTATGGACAAGCATACCGTTGCCCAGATTTTCGAACCGTTTTTCACTACAAAAGGTGTCGGCAAGGGGACCGGCCTTGGCTTGGCGACGGTCTATGGCGCCATTAAACAGAATAATGGCTTTGTGAATGTGTACAGTGAACCAGGGCAAGGGACCGTTTTCACGGTCTATATTCCCAGATATACAGGAGAGGCCATCCAGAAGCGAGAAGAAGAAACGGGTTCTTTACGAAGGGGCTTGGAAACGATCCTGGTGGTGGAGGATGAGCCTGCCATTTTGGAAATGGCGACAATAATGCTGCAGAGCCTTGGCTACACAGTTCTTGCCGCAACCGCCCCCAACGAGGCTCTTCGGCTGTCTCAAGAGCATGCTGGAAAGATTGATCTCCTCCTAACAGATGTGATCATGCCGGAAATGCACGGCCGTGATTTGGCTGGCCGGCTGCAAGAGAACCAGCCAGGGGTTAAATGTCTTTTTATGTCTGGCTACACCGCCGATATCATTGCGCACCAAGGTGTTTTGGATGAAGGGATACATTTTATCCAGAAACCCTTTTCGCAGGCTGCGCTTGCAACCAAGGTACGAGAAGCGCTGGATGGTGAATGAGGTTCAGCGGGGCGGAAAACCGCGATGGTGCTCTTGCTTGTGCGCCTGCTAGCTCTTTTCCTGGTCATCATGCTCTGAGAGGTGGCGGCGCTGCCGCTTGGTCAGCGTGTCGCCGAGGGCATGGCGTTCGTCGGGCATCCGGGTGACATGCTCCCGGATCGTCGGCGGCAGCACCCGGCCCTTGATCACCAGAATATCGGCGGCCAGGCTGTCGGCCACCTCATTTTTTTCTCTCCCCTTCTCATTGACCAGATAACGGAACAACAGTTCTGCCAGGCGCGGCAGGCCGATCTGCCAGGTGGCTCGCGTCTGCCCGTAGAGCCAGCGGCAGAAGGCGCGAAACCCTTCGAACACGTCGCCGTCCGGCCAGAGCAGGGCGGCAGTGCGGCGAAAATTGCCGCTGTTGTGAACCAGGTCCCAGAACCGGGCCAGCCGCTTCATCTCCTGCATCCGGGAGAAGGATATGAGATCGTTTTGGAGGATTTCATAGGGCGGGTCGGGTGAGTAGACCATGCCGAACTGTTGGTCATGGCGGCTGATGGCGGTGCCGGAGAGTTTCTTGAGGATGCCGATCTGGATTTCGCCCCGGGTCAGCCCGGCCAGGGTGCTGAGGTTCTGGCCGAACTGTTCGATCGATTCGCCGGGCAGGCCGACGATCAGGTCGACGTGAAGATGAGCGGTGGTCTGCTGCTCGAGGAAGGCGAGGTTTTCCTTGATCTGGCCAAAATCAAGCCGGCGGCTGATGTTGGCCGCTGTTTCGGGGTCCAGGGTCTGGATACCGACCTCCAGTTGCAGGGTGCCGGTGGGGAAACGTTGCAGCTGTTCCTTGAGCTTGGCCGGAAAATGGTCGGGGATGACCTCGAAATGGGCATGAAAGGGCGGCTCCTTGGCGAGGAAGAAGTCGAGGATGCGGCTAGCAGCCGCCGGATTGGAATTGAAGGTGCGGTCGACGAACTTGAAGGTGCGTGCTCCCCGCTGCCAGAGTGTTTCCAGCTCGGCCAGGAACCGATCGATGGCAAAAGGGCGGACCCGTTTGTCGATGGAAGAGAGACAGAATTCGCAGGTAAAGGGGCAGCCGCGCGCGGCTTCGACATAGAGCAGGCGGTGGGCCAGGTCTTCATCGGTGTAGAACCGGTAGGGCATGGCCAGGGTTTCGACCTCGACCGCACCGGCAGGGATGATCCGTTCCGTCGGTGGCGATTCGGTCAGCAGGGCAGCGCACAGTTCGCGAAAGGCATGCTCCCCTTCGCCCTGAATCAGGTAATCGGCTTCGCTCAGATCCACCCGCAGGGGCAGGTGGCTGACCTCCGGCCCGCCAAGGACGATTTTTGTCTGCGGCGCCACCTTTTTGAGGATCCCCACCAGTTGCCGCACCTCGGCGGCGTTCCAAATATAGACGCCGATGCCGACGATCAAAGGTGCGGACGCCAGGATTTTCTCCGCAATCTCGCCAACCTGATCAGTCAGGCAATACTCCTGGATGCCGGCCAGGGGTTGCAACGTGCCCAGATTGGCATGGAGGCAGCGCAGCCCGAGGCTGGCATGGATATAGCGGGCGTTGATGGTGGCGAGAACGATTTTGGGCATGGGAAACCGCACGATTCAGGGGCGTTTGCAGCAATGCGGCCAGCCGGTGGCGGCCATCGGCTGGTTCACGTTCTTTGCAGCCGCTGCCGGAGCACCTTGTGGAGGATGCCGCCCTGGCGGTAATAGTCGATTTCCATCCCATTATCAAGGCGGAGGACGACCGGAATAATCCGGTGGCGGCCATCGGCCCGGTCGATGTGCAGCTCCACCGTTTGTCCCGGCTGGAGCGTGCCCTCGAGACCGCGCACGCTGATGGTTTCGTTGCCCTCCAAAACCAGGGTGGCGGCGTCTGTCCCTTCGGGGAATTGCAACGGCAAAACCCCCATGCCCACCAGGTTGGAGCGGTGGATGCGTTCAAAGGAGGCGGCGATCACCGCCCGGACACCCAACAGCATGGTTCCCTTGGCGGCCCAGTCGCGCGATGAGCCTGAGCCGTAATCCCTGCCGGCGAAGATCACCAGCGGTGTGCTTGCTGCCTGATAGTGCATGGCCGCGTCGTAGATCGGCATCTCCGTCCCTTCGGGCCAGATCGTGGTCCAGCCGCCCTCCCGGTTCACCATCTTGTTTTTGATGCGGATGTTGGCGAAGGTACCGCGCATCATCACCTCGTGATTGCCGCGCCGGGAGCCGTAGCTGTTGAAATCGGGGGGCGCGATTCCCAATCCCTGGAGATAGAGTCCCGCCGGGGTCTGCGGTCCGATCGAACCGGCCGGGCTGATGTGGTCGGTGGTGATTGAATCGCCGAACAGGGCGAGGATGCGGGCCCCCACGATGTCGGTCACCGGTTGCGGCTCTGCGCTCATTGCCTGAAAGAAGGGGGGCTCGCGAATATAGGTGGAATCCGGGTCCCATTGGTAGAGGTTGCCGCTGCCCCCGTGCAGTTCGTTCCACTGGGTGTCGCCGGCAAAAACCGAGCTGTAGCTGACGGTGAACAGGTCAGGTTTGAGGCTTTGGCGCACCGCGGCCCGGATTTCCTCGGCGCTCGGCCAGATCTCGTGGAGATAGACCGGCTGTCCCTGGCTATCAACGCCCAGGGGTTCCTTCTCCAGGTCGATCAAGACCGTACCCGCCAAGGCGTAGGCGACCACCAGGGGCGGTGAGCCGAGATAGTTGGCCCGGACCAGCGGATGGATGCGGGCCTCGAAGTTGCGGTTGCCGCTGAGCACGGCGGCGACCACGAGGTTGTGCTTCCTGATGGCGGTTTCGATGTCGTCGGGGAGCGGGCCGGAGTTGCCGATGCAGGTGGTGCAGCCGTAGCCGACCACGTGGAAGCCCAGGGCCTCGAGGTCGGGCAGGAGCCCGCTCTGCTCGAGATAGCGGGTGACCACCCGGGAGCCGGGGGCGAGACTGGTCTTGACCCAGGGCTTGGGAACCAGGCCGCGTAACCGGGCCTTGCGGGCCAGGAGACCGGCCCCGATCATCACGTCCGGGTTGGAAGTGTTGGTACAACTGGTGATGGCGGCGATGACCACCGAACCGTTGGTCAAAAGAGCCTGCGGCTTTTCGACGGGCGGGGCGGTGCTGGCCGCCAACTGGGGTTCGAATTGGCGCCCGAAATCCGCGCTCACTCCGGCCAGAGGCAGGAGATCCTGGGGGCGCTTGGGTCCGGCCAGGCAGGGGACGACGTTGTCAAGGAGAATGTCGTAGACCACCGAGTAGTTTGGTTCTCGGTTTTCCGGGGCAAAAAAGAAGTCCTGCTCCCGGTAATAGCGTTCCACCAGGTCTATCAGGTGCTCCGGCCGGCCACTGGCCCGGAGGTAGCGCAGGGTTTCGGTGTCCACGGGAAAATAGCCCATGGTGGCCCCGTATTCCGGCGCCATGTTGGCGATGGTGGCCCGATCTGGGAGGCTCAAGGCCGCCAGCCCCGGCCCGAAGAATTCGACGAAGCGCCCGACCACTCCCTTGGCGCGGAGAAAGCGGGTGATGGTCAGCACCAGGTCGGTGGCGGTGGTGCCGGGCCGGAGAGCTCCACTCAGGCGTACGCCCACCACCTCGGGGATTTGGAGTGAATAGGGCTGGCCGAGCAAAACTGCCTCGGCCTCGATCCCGCCCACGCCCCAGCCCATGACCCCCAGGCCATTGATCATGGTGGTGTGGGAATCGGTGCCGAGGACGCTGTCCGGAAAGAGCACCGGTCTGCCTTCCTCCTCACCGGTAGTCACCACCGAGGCCAGGTATTCGAGGTTGACCTGATGGACGATGCCGGTGCCCGGCGGCACCACCCGGAAATTCTGAAAGGCCCGCTGGCCCCAATGGAGCATGGTGTAACGCTCCCGGTTGCGGGCCATCTCCAGCTCGACATTGACCCCGAAGGCCTGGCTGTCAGCGGAGCGGTCCACCTGGATGCTGTGGTCGATGACCAGATCCGCGGGAATGAAGGGATTCATGGTGGCTGGATCGCCGCCATGCCGGGCCAGGGCCGAGCGCATCGCCGCCAGGTCGACCAGGGCCGGTACACCGGTGAAATCCTGGAGGATGACCCGGCTGGGCATGAAGGGCACCGCCTCTGGACTGACCTCGCCGGCGCGCCAGGAGGCCAGGTTCTCGATATCCGCCTCGGAGGCCAACCCTTGCGGATAATGGCGCAACAGGTTCTCCAGGAGGATACGCAGGGAATATGGCAAACGATCAATAGGCCCATAGCCCAATGGTTCCAAGGCCTTGACCGAATAGATGGTGTAGGTTGTATCGCCAGCCCGCAGGGTTGTGCGGGGATTGCACCTGGAAAAATCCTTGGATGCGGCCATGTTGTTCCCTCCAGGGAAAAGTGGTTTTCAAACCGAAAGAATTTATCTTATACGATTATGCCAGATTCATAAAATACAAGAAGCGTGTTTTTACCGCTTCCGCCCACTCTTTTTCGTGGTTCAGTGATGCGGCAACTTGCTGTTTTGCTCCTTTCGTCCTATAGTAAACGCTTTCCGGCACACCCGAGGGCCCTTACCTGTGAGAATGCGCTATGACCAAGACCTACGCGGAAATTAACCAGAAAATCGCCTCCGGCAAGGCCGTGGTACTCACGGCCGAAGAGGTGATCGATTACGTCGATAAACGGGGCCTGGAAGCGGCCGCTAAGGAAGTGGACGTGGTCACCACCGCCACCTTCGGGCCGATGTGCTCGTCCGGCTGTTTCCTCAATTTTGGCCACAGTACGCCCAAGATGCGCATCTCCGAGGCCTGGATCAACGATGTCATGGCCTACTGCGGTGTGGCGGCGGTGGATGTCTACCTGGGCGCCACCCAGCTGCGCCACAACGACCCGGCCAACATGTACCACCCCGGCGAGTTCCGCTATGGCGGCGGCCATGTGATCGAGGATCTGGTGGCCGGCAAGAAACTGCAATTGTTCGGGCTTTCCTACGGCACTGACGATTATCCCCGCCGCGAGATCCGCACCCTGTTCGACATCAACGATCTCAATCAGGCGATCATGGTCAATCCGCGTAACTGCTACCAGAACTACAACGTTGCGGTCAACGTCTCGGACAAGCGGATCTACACCTATCTCGGCATCCTCCGGGCCAAGATGCGCAACATGACCTACTGCTCGGCCGGACAGTTGGCCCCGCTCTTGAATGATCCCTTGTACGAAACCATAGGGGTCGGTACCAGTATCTGGCTGGCTGGGGCACGGGGCATCGTCTATGCTCAGGGCACCCAACACTGCTCGCTGGTGGAGCGCGGCGACAACGGCGTGCCGGTGGAGGGGGCCGGTACTCTGGCCCTGAGCGCCAATATGAAGGAAATGCTGCCCGAATTCGTCCGCGGCACCAGTTTCAAAGGCTACGGGGTGTCGCTGGCCCTGGGCGTCGGTATTCCCATCCCGATCCTCAACCCGGAGATCCTCAGGCGGACCACGGTCCGCGACCGCGACATCACCGCCTGCGTCATCGACTACTCGGAGGACTACCCGCAGAAGACCGGCAAGGTCCTGGCCCGTTTCAACTATGAAGAGCTGCGCTCCGGCGAGGTGGAACTGCTGGGCAAGAAGGTGCCGGTGACCTCGCTCTCCTCCTACAACAAGGCGCTCAAGATCTGCAACCTGCTCAAGGCGGAAATTGAAGACGGCCGTTTTCTCCTCTCCGAGCCCAGCCAGCGCCTGCCGCTGGGCCAAGGCATGCAATCACTGAACATCACAGGACCGGCCAGATGATCACCAAAAAAATATACCTCTATTTCCCCAAGAGCGAGACCGAGAAGCCGATCGTCTACCACCTGGTCAAGGATTTCGACCTGATCGTCAACATCTTCCGTGCCAAGGTGACCTCCGAGGAGGAAGGCTATCTCAGCCTGGAAGTGACCGGCACCCAGGAAAACATCGACCGAGCCTTCATTTTTCTTGGCGGTTTTGACGTGGTTATCCATGCGGGCAATAAAGGGGTGCACTGGGATGAGGGACGCTGCGCCCAATGCGGTGCCTGCGTGGTCCACTGCCCGACCGGAGCGTTGTCGATCGTCGACCGGGCCACCCGCACCATCGCCTTCAACGAGGAAAGCTGTGTCGAATGCCTGGCCTGCATCGCCGCCTGCCCCTTTGGAGCCTGCTCGTCGGCCTTCTGATGGGGTAAAAGAGGAAAAGCCGGTATCCCTATGCGCGTCTACCGTTCCTTTTCCTGGAAGGATACCAATCTGCGGGTCGCCTGTGAGGCCTTTGACCTGGTGACCAGAACCGTGGTCGACGAACGGAAAAAACTCGAACGCTATATCGCCCGCCACCCCGAGTTCCGGACCTCGCTGGTTCCGGTGGCCTTGTTGGAGGATGCGCCCGAGGCAGCGTTGCGCATGGCTGCCGCCGCCGATCTCACCGGGCTCGGCCCCATGGCCGCAGTGGCCGGAACCCTGGCGCAGATGGGTGTGGAGGCGGCCATGGCCGCAGGCTGCCGGGAGGCCATCGTCGAAAACGGCGGCGACATCTTTCTCCACTCCAATACCGAAATCACCATTGGCCTCTACGCCGGCGATAATCCAATCGGCAACAAGCTCGCTTTCCGCATCGATCCGTGTGACCTTCCTCTTTCCCTTTGTTCCTCTTCGAGCACGATGGGCCATAGTCTCAGCTTCGGCCAATGCGACCTGGCCACCGTGGCCGCCAAGGACGGCGCCCTGGCCGATGCCGCTGTCACCCTGGTCTGCAACCTGATCAAGACCGAGCATGACCTGACGCCGGTGCTGGACGATGTCGGCGCCATCCCCGGCATCGGCGGCATCCTGGCAATCAAGAATGATAAGATCGGCCTCTGGGGCCACCTGCCCGACCTGATCCGCAATCAGGACGCCGAGGCGAGCCGCAAGATCACCCGGGACCTCCGCTCCGATTTTCAGGGGTAAGGGCCGGAAAAATCCGGTTCGAGATTTTAGCGAAAGAAACCTTCCATTGCTCTTCAGCGCAAGTCGAATCGCACCAGCCCAGGACCTTCGCGGCGCCTGGCATGCCGCCCCACTGTCCAGGTTAAAATAACCATTCCCGCACTACTGCCCGCAGGCCGCTTCGTTAAACAGGGTCACATTATCGACTGTCTCCTCTGACCGGCGCCGTGGTTCCTGTTTTGGCAAAACTCGCATCACCTGCAATGGCCACGCCCGGATACGGCTGTTGGCCAGTCGCGATCGTGCGGAAGATAAAAAAACAGCCGGTACGGAATCATCCGTACCGGCTTGGAGGTGGTTAAGAGGCTTTAGGCGTTTATTTTGTCTGCAAGACCAAATATTGACTTTGCTCGCCGGAACGGACGCGCAGCAGAACCTGTTTGGCATCGCCGGATTTTTTCAGGGCCTGTTGCAGTTCCTTGAGGCTGCGAACTCTGGTACGATTGACCTCTTCGATCAGCATTCCGGCCTGTAGGCCCAGCTCGGCGGCCGCACTGTCGGCTTCGACATCGGCGATCAGTACACCTTGATCCTTGCTGTAGCCGAACTGCTCGGCGACCTCCTTGGTCAAATCCTGGAGGGTGAGTCCCAGTTCACTCAAGGTAGAACCGGTCATTTTTTTGGTGATGGATGCTATGTCGGCGGGCTGCTCGCCTACGGTCACCACCAGTTCTTTCTCCTGGCCGTCGCGGAGAATCCGCAGTTTCAGGTCGCTGTTTGGAGGAGTCATGGCAATCTTGTTGCGAAGGTCGGCAACGTCCGTCACCGATTCGCCATTGATCGCAGTGACGATGTCACCCTGCAGCAGGCCGCTTTTTTTGGCGGGAGACCCATCGGTCACCTCGGAGATGAGGGCGCCGCCTGCCTTACCGCCGAAAGACTTGGCCAGCTCTTCATTGACGTCCTGAATGAGGATGCCGAGCCACCCCCTGGTCACCTTGCCGCTTTGGCGCAACTGCTTCTCAATGCCTTTGGCCATGTTGATCGGAATGGCGAATCCAATGCCCATATAGCCGCCGCTCCGTGAAAAAATGGCAGTATTCATGCCCACGGCCTCGCCACGGATGTTGAGCAGCGGGCCGCCCGAGTTGCCGGGATTGATGGCCGCGTCGGTCTGGATGAAATTCTCGTAGTCGGTGATGCCCATGCGGTTGCGGCCTATGGCGCTAACCACGCCGACGGTGACGGTCTGACTCAGCTCAAAGGGGCTGCCGATGGCAATGACCCATTCGCCCACTTCCAGCTTGTCCGAATTGCCCAGGGGGAGAACCGGCAAGTCCTTGCCGTCGATCTTGAGGATGGCCACATCCGACTGGGGATCTGCACCTACCACCTTGGCCGGAAATTCACGTTTATCGGCCAGGCGGACAGTGATTTTGTTGGCATCCTCGACCACATGGTTGTTGGTAAGAATATAGCCATCGTTGGCGATGATGAAGCCCGATCCGGCGGCCTGCTGTTTGAAGGTGCGCTTGTCCTGCTTGGGATTGGTGCGGGGATGACGGAATTGCGGGCCAAAAAATCGTTCAAAAAAGGGGTCGTTGAACAGATCGGAGGGAAATTGGCCCATGCCCTTGGCCGAGGTTTCTTTTTCAACCCCAACATGGACGACCGCCGGACCCGCTTTTTTGACCACCGAGGAGAAGGCCTTTGCAGAGCGGTCGAGCAAGGCCAGATCCTCGTCGCTTTGAGCGTAGGAAGGTTGATGTCCGCCGGCGAGCAGGGTCAAGCAGAGCAGGCAGAAGGCAAGAACGGTTTTCTGGATGGGTTTGGGTAATCTGTGCATGTGAAAAGCTCCATTCTATCATGGAAATAGGTGCGTCACCCAACAAGAATGACGGTAAGGCAGCGAGTACAACAACAGGCGTTTACGATTCTCGTGAAACAATTATGCCGGCCTTTCGGTTCGTCAAGAGGAGCCCGGGCGGAAACAGAGCTGCCATCAGCAAGAGGCGGCGGATTCCCCCCTGATTTGTGTAGCGTGCTCTTTTTTTGTTTTGTTTCGGCATTTTTCGGAATTATATGATAGTTTACATTATCATTAATACCATTTTTTACACCCATTGTCCGTGTGGGTTTTCTGGTTATTTTCTAAGGCAAGAGGAAAAAACAAGAAAAACACCACCAATGGAGGACGCCATGGTTGGATATGAATCGTTGGCTTGGATTAAGGATAAAAATGGCAAGGAATATGTTTGCCCGATCGAAGCACTCAAGGGCGACACTCGTGATCGTTTCGAATTGAACGAAGAAGAGCGGCGGGAGTGCATGGATGTCAATCTGATCATTGGCACAGAACGCTGGTAACTCTCGATATTTAAAATACAATTGTATGATTACTATAAGGAGAACGTCATGGAATTCACGGAACGAGACCTCCGGGTCAATGCTGTCGGATACGAGTCACTGGTATGGGTGCGGGATGACAACGGCAAGGAATTCAGTTGTTCGTTGGACAGCGCCCGCAATGGGGTACGAGGCATTGGTGACCTGACTGACCACGAACGGGCCAGTTGTATGGATGTGAGCATGATTGTCGGCACCGAACGCTGGTAAGCCAATTTTTTCTTCCCCGATAAGCCCTTATCGGGGATTTTTTTTGCGCTGGATAAATCGCTATGTGCAACCTGGTCAATCCGCAGCGGGTGCGGGTCTATAACGGTGAAGAGCAGAGGATGGGGCCAGTCCTTTATTGGATGCATAGAGCGTTCCGGGCCACGGACAATTGGGGGCTCATCTGGGCCCGCCAGCAGGCCCTGCAGCATGCCACGCCTGTGGCCGTGGTTTTTTGTCTAACCCCGTCCTTTCTTGGCGCGACCCTCAGGCAGTACGATTTTCTGCTCAAAGGTTTGGCGGAAACAGCGGCATTGCTGAGGGACGCCAACATATTGCTGATTCTGCGCAGCGGCAATCCGGCCGAGGAAATGCTTCTTTTGTGCCGAGAATTGCGCCCCTCCCTAGTGGTTACCGATTTTGATCCCCTGCGGATAAAAAAACAGTGGCTGCATTCCTTGATCAAGTCACGCTTGTGCCCGGTGCATGAGGTTGATGGCCGTAATATCGTACCTGCCTGGGTGGCGTCGGATCACCGGGAATTCATGGCCAGAACCTTCCGGCCCCGGATTCATCGGCATCTCCACGATTTTCTCGATCCTTTTCCCGCACTCGACCCCCACCCATATCCGTGGACCATGAGCGTCGCGGGGCATGATCTTGTATCATTGCGCGCCCGTCTCGAGGTGGATGCCAGCGTCCAGCCGGTTTCGTGGCTACTGCCTGGCGAGAGCGCCGCCCGCGCGACCTTGGTAACTTTTATCGAGCAGCGTCTGCAACACTACGGGCAACGGAATGATCCCAACATACATGCCTGCTCCGATCTCTCACCCTACCTCCATTTTGGCATGATTTCCGCGCAGGGCATTGTGCTTCAACTGCGGCGGCGTGGTCTCCACGGTGCGGCTGTGGACGAGTTTATCGAGGAGCTGGTGGTCCGGCGTGAACTGTCGGATAATTTCTGCCTGTACACCCCGGAGTATGATCAGGTGGCCGGGTTTCCCGAATGGGCGCGGCGCAGCCTGGAGCGGCATCGCCAGGACAAGCGACCCTATCTCTACCGCGACGAGCAGTTCGAGCGCGCCCAGACCCATGATCTGCTATGGAATGCGGCTCAGCAGCAGTTGGTGACCACCGGCAAGATCCACAGCTATCTGCGTATGTACTGGGCCAAAAAAATCCTGGAATGGACCGAGGAGCCGGCCAGGGCCTTACAGCTTGCCATCCATCTCAACGACCGTTACGCCCTCGACGGCCGCGAAACCAACGGCTACACCGGCATCGCCTGGTCAATTGGCGGGGTCCACGACCGCGGCTGGACCGAACGGCCGGTTTTCGGCACCATCCGGTACATGAATGCTGCGGGAGCCCGGCGCAAATTCGACGTCAACCGCTATATCCGCACCTGGACACCGGGACAGCCCTCGCTCTTTCCTGCATCTGGAATCCCTTGAACACGAGGAGCAACCATGGACCGCATTGATCAATACAGCCGGGCGACGATGGATGGCCTGAGACAGTGAAAATACCAGTTATAGAGAACAATACCATGCCGATTCAATCAATTTTTGGTGGATGTCCTGGACCCGTCCCTGGTCAAGACATTGTTGGGCAAAGGGGTAGGCGACCCGGCCGGTGGATGATCCCCATCAAGAACTCTGGCTGAGCGATCCGGTCTCTATGGTGTGGGGAAGGAAGGCGTAATCAGCGGAAAGGAGCAGCGCGATGTATATCCTGGAGCGACAGCAGCGGGTGACCGCGTCGATGAAACAGGCGTGGGCGTTTTTGCAGAATCCGGCCAATCTCGATCGGATTACCCCGCCGGACCTGCAATTCCGAATCGTTACCGATGTTCCGGCGGTGATGTTCAACGGCCTGATCGTCGAATACCGGATCACCATCCCCCTGCTTGGCACCCACACCTGGGTGACCGAGATCAAGCATATCCGCGAAGGCCACAGCTTTGTCGACGAACAGCGGCTCGGGCCGTACCGCTTTTGGTACCACTATCATGAGATGCAACAGGTGAACGACGGGGTGCTGCTGATCGACAAAGTCTTGTATCAGCCGCCCTTCGGGCTCCTGGGGCGGCTGCTCCACCGAATCTACATCCGCAGAACCTTGGAACGAATTTTCAGCTATCGCCGGGAACGGCTCGAATTGTTTCTTTCGGCCCCTTCGATGGCTCGCTAGTTGTCGAGCCTGCGCTTGCGGGCCGCCAGGCGGGAACGGATGAACCAACCGATGCCGATCACCGCCAGGATCACGATGACGATATCGACCTGGTGGGAATATTTCTGGACCACGGTCCAGTGTTCGCGTAACCGCATGCCCAGGTAGAGAAGAAAACCGTTCCACATGGTGGCGCCGATAACGGTGACCAGCATGAACGACACCAATGGCATCTTACCCATCCCGGCGGCGATGGAGATGAAGTGGCGGATCACTGGAATAAAACGGGCGAGGAAGATGGTGTATATTCCCTGCTTGCGGTTGAAATAGCGTTCGGTCAGCTCCAGGTCGTGGCGGTTGAGCAGCAGATATTTGCCGACCTTGAGCACCAGCGGCTTGCCGCCGTAGTAGCCCATCCAGTAGGAGGCCAGCGAGCCGGCCAGCGAGCCGAGACTGGTAGCCAGCACGGCGAGCCAGAGGTTCCATTTGCCATCGGTGACCAAAAAGCCGACAAAGGGCATCACCGCCTCGCTCGGCACCGGCGCAATCATGCTCTCCAGAGCCATGAGGATAAAAGCGCCCGCATAGGCTGTGGTTTCAAGGATCTGGACGGCGATTTTACTGATGAGTTCGGTAATCATGACGGATATCAGCGAAGAAAGTAGACCAGGGCAATCGTCCCGAAGACGATGCGGTACCAGGCGAAAATTTTGAAATCGTGGTGGGCCACGTACCGGATCAATCCCTTGATGGCCAGCAGGGCACTGAAAAAGGCGGTGACAAAGCCGACGGCAAAGAAGGCCAGATCCTGTTGAGCCAAGGCGTGCCAGGATTTGTAGACATCGTAGCCGGTGGCGAGAAACATGGTGGGAATCGCGAGGAAAAAGGAAAACTCCGTGGCCGCTTGCCGGGACAGACCGAAGAGCAAACCGCCGATGATCGTCGCCCCGGAGCGAGAGGTGCCGGGTATCAGGGAGAAGACCTGGGCCAGGCCCAGCTTGAGGGCGTCGCGCCAGTCCATCTGATCGACCTCGGTGATGCGTGGTTCGCGTTCGCGCCGTTCGACCAGGAGAATGATAAACCCGCCGACGATCATGGCAATGGCTACCACCACCGAGTTAAACAGGTGCGCCTTGATCAGTTTGTGCAGGAGCAGGCCGAAGATAGCGGAGGGTAGGACGCCAACGATCAAATTGATCATAAACCGCTGGGAGCCGGCATCCCTGGTTATTCCAGCCACTACCCGCAGCAATCGTTGCCGGTATAGCCAGCAGACGGCGAGAATCGCACCGAGCTGAATGCAGATTTCAAAGGTCTTGGCCTGCTCACCGGTATAGGCCAGCAAGTCGCCGGCGATGATCAGATGGCCGGTGGAGGAAATCGGCAGAAACTCGGTCAGACCTTCGACCACGCCGAGGATCACGCTTTGGATCAGCGCAAAAATATCCACGATACAACAATCTCCTCTTCAAGGGGGCAAGGGAATGGGCTGCCGCTAAACTGGGTGCGCCCGCCATTTGTTCCGGGATCGCTTCGGGCGGGAGGGAGGTTCGTCGGGTTCGCGCCTCGGGTAAAGCTGGAAAAGAACTCCCTGCTGTTACCTGAAAGACCGTATCCTGTCAAGGAGAGGCTGTTTTGTCACCAAGGGATAATAGCGTATCAGGGCCACATTTCATTGACTGTTGTCATCCCGATGGTCGAAGTAAGGCTGGTACTCAAGCACATACATGTCGGCGAGGGTAAGAAAGGCGGTGACCGCCAGCGGTCCGTAGATAATCCCCATGACCCCGGACACGCTGATGCCGCCAATGATGGAAAGCAGGACCAGCAACGGCGGCAGGTGTGCCTGCTCACCGACGAATTTCGGCTTGAACAGGTAGTCAACGGCAAAGGTCAGGATCAGGTAAAAAAGCACGGTGGCCAATGCCTGCCAACTGTGGCCCTTGAGATAGAGGATCAGGGCAGTCGGGAGCAGGACCAGACCGATACCAACGATCGGCATGAAGGCGACCACGGCCATGACCGAGCCCCAGAGCACCGGGGAAATCAGGCCCATGGCTGCGAAATAAATACCACCGCAAATGCCTTGGATGAGACCGCTGAGACTATTGCCGATGAGGATGGCACCGGAGATCGTGGAAAAGCGTTCGATGAGAAAACGGTTCTGCGATTCGGGCAGCGGGGAAAGCCGGAGCAGGAATCCGGTCAGGCGATCGAATTCGATCAGCAGAAAAAAGACGCCGGTGATCACGATTAGGAACTGAAGGATGAAGCGCAGGATGTTGGCGGCCCAGCCTGACACCTGATTGTAAATAAACACCCCGATGGTTGTCGAGAGGTCGGTTATCAAGCCAGGGAGGCGATTAAGATCCATGTGGATGCCGAAACTGGCGAGCAGGGTGTCGGCGCGATGCACCAGACTGTTATTTTCCAGACTTTGCCTCAGCAGGACAAGGACATCGTTATCCTTGGCCAGTTGAATCACTCCGGGGATTTCGGCGGAGAGGGCACCGATGCAAAACAGCAGGGGCAGGAACACACACAGGGTGATCAGCAGGCAGGTGAGGCAGGCGGCGATCCAAGGTCGGGTTCGGACACTCAGCCGAATATAGGCAGGATGAAAAACGCTGGCCAGAAGAAAGGCGAGAAACAATTGCGTCCAGAATGGCCAGAGCACCAGACCGAGCATCAGCGAGGCCGCGAGAAAGATCAGAAGAAAGGTGATGCGTTGTATCGGAGGAGGGGGGATAGCCATGAATACTCCTGATGCTGCTCGTCTGGGCAAACCGGAGGAAAAATCATTCTCGATTATCTTAAAAAACAACAAAAATTTGCGCCAGCCTATAATATGGCGGCCAGGAACAGCCATGGGAGGGGGACGGTTGAAGACGCAACTGCATCGGGCAGGATTTCCGCCCATTTTCCCAGGCTCCTTCCGGGAAAAGGCTTGCAAGCATGGGCCGAATGGTGTAGATAATTTTTCCTTCTATCCGCAAAAGCATAAGAGTCGGGGCGTAGCGCAGCCTGGTTAGCGCGCCTGCCTTGGGAGCAGGAGGTCGAGTGTTCGAATCACTCCGCCCCGACCATTCAAATATAACAGAAAGCCAAATACCTAGACGGTGTTTGGCTTTTTTGTTTTCTGCTCATTTTCATTCTTGGTGGCGGGTGTTGGTGGCGGTTTTGCTCTCTTCCGTTAAAAATCGGCCTTCCAAGCCCTTCATTGCCGTTACTTGCGAATCCCCAATTGAGTGCAGATAAATTTCGGTTGTGGAAAGAGACTTGTGGCCGAGAATTTCGGAAATAGTCTTCTTACTTACGGTCTTGCTGTCGGCCAGAACGCTGGCCACGAAATGCCGAAGCTCGTGGTAATGAATCGGCGGGTCGATACCTGCTCGTTTGCTGATCCCGTAAAGCATCTTGCGCCGGTTTCTGAAGCGTCCACCGGTTTCTTCATTCAAGAACACCCAGTGTTCGTGTTTCTGGTTCTGATAAAGCGTTCGAAGGCTATTCAAAAGATCATCATTCATATAGGTTACAATCGGCTCATATCCACCTCCCCGGCGCTTCTTCGTCCACCTGGTCACAGTCCGATTTTTGAAATCAACATCGTCCCAGGTAAGCCTTAAAATTTCATCGACTCGGGCCGCAAGGTGAAGAAGGCAAAGTAGGAACGGCCTTTCATTCTCCTGATCAGCAGCATCAAGCAGTCGAGCCACCTCTTCTTCGGAAGGTATTCTTTTCCTTGCCGCTGTATGGGGTAGCTTGTCGATTCCTGAAACGGGGTTATGTGTGATGAGTCGTAGATGATCCCGTGCATAGGTAAACAGGGCAGAAAGGTCTTTCCGGTGAACGTTGTAATTGTTGTTCGTCTGCCGAGTTTTGAGGTACGAATCGATAATAATCGGCGTTATTTTATCAATGGGGATGTCGCCATGATAGTCAAGGAAGGCTTTATAAACTGAAACCTTGTATTTGTATGTTTTGACAACAAATCGACGTTGTGCATCATCAAGATAAATGCTAGCCACTTCCCTAAAGCCCATGCTTTTGGGGGTTTGTCCGGTACTTTCCAGGACCCGACGTCGATGTTCTGCCCTGGCTGCTATTGCCTCTTTTTTGGTGGAATAGCCCCGGCTGCCGTAGTTTTTCAGCTGAATCTGGAACTTGTAGCACCAATCCTTCCGCTTTTTGTCCTTCCATAATCCCATGAATTATATCCTGTCGAAATCGAAGCCGCTTTATGCCTGCGGGATAAAAACCGCCGAGTCGCTTGTAGTTGTCGTAAACCGTCCGGACAGACAACGCCAAAAGGTTCGCGACATCTTGAGGGGTTAATAATGCCGTCATTTTTCGAGCCCAGGTAAACGCAATTGTCGGTTGTCGGTGTGCTTGCCGGGCTCGCGGATCGCGGCGGCGGCTTTCATGCGGCGGGCACGTTCATTCACATCCGGCATGTATTCAACGCCGAGGGGTTTGCTACCCATCAGGCCGCGCCGGGGTGTTTTGAAGATGCTGGTTTTCATCTCCCCTACCCTGCCAAGGTCGCTATGAACTCGTTTCGCTTGGTCGTCATCTTGTCGATGAACGCCTGTTCGTCCTCGAAGAATCGATGCAAGTCTTCTTCAATCAATTCCTTGCAGAGATGAACAATCTTGTCGATGTCACCGGGCTCCACTTCCAGGGAGGCGCAGACCGCCATCAAGCATCCTCGGGCCATGCTGCGAAGCTGGTTGATGTCCCGGTGTTTGACCGGGTGTGTGCGGACATAGCCAAAGACGCCAGACCAGACCACGGCCTGGACCTTCTGCCAGAACTCGGAGACTTTCGATTTCGATTGATTGTGGTTCCGGTTGACCGGGTTCTGGGTGTGGCGGGTCCATTCCGTGGTAAGGTATTGCCAGAGGGAACGCAGGGCCTTCACCAGGTCGGCAACGGTGTCGATGCGTTCTTCCTCGGAGGCTGCGAACTCCCGGAGCTTGGGCCGGCGCACTTGGTATTCAACACGGGTTACGGACTGTTCATCGTATTGTTTGAAGCCCCATATTTCGGCGAAGATTTGCTGTTTATTGGTGGCTTTCGAGCGTTTAAGTTCGGTTACCTTGTCGTAGACCCGGAGCATCAGGTTACCCTTGCCCAGGTCAACGCCAGTAAACCGGCGATGGGTATAGTGGGGGTTGAAGTCCAGGTCATCGGGTTCCGGTTCCTGGTCTGCATGATAGAGGGGTATCTTGTCGTGAGGATTAAACAGGGTGGCCTTGACGATCCATTTATCCTGATTGCAGAGATCAACGGCCTTGATATCCGTGCCGATGAAGTCGGCAGCCAGGTGGACCTCGGAAACCCGTTCCTTGATGACCTTGGCCCCATACCCGGCGAGGAAGGCGTTGACTCGTTCATAGATCGAGAAGAATCCCGGCGACCAGCAAGAGAGTGAACCAATCTCCAGGCGACAGTTCGGCATTTGATGATCTGATTTTCGTTTGCTGAACATCAAGGTGACATCACCGGATTTAATCCGGAACGCAAATTTTGAAGTGCCGGTGCGGTAGAGGTTCCAGTCAAAGCCGTTTTCCTTGAACACCGGGATACAATCGCGTTCTGTTTCCTGGACCTGTTTTTTCATGAAATCGAGGATGCCGAGGAAGTTTTGAATCTGCGGGTTCCAATCCAGCCAAAACGACACTTTCAAAAAATCGAGACCACGACAAACGCGGTAGGGGGAAGCCTGTACTACTGGCGAAGCACTTGTTAATCGGGCTTGTGCTTGGTCGGTAGACCCTGAGTCAGCCGCAGGAACACGAATACACCGGGCATCCTTGTGCAACAGGAGCGGATAGCGATGATTGTAGCGGTGATCCGCAAGGGGGATAGTGGAAAGGATGTCAATTTGTGGTTCCGGGTGCAGAAACGGAATGTCGCACTCGGTGCCCTGGATGATGGAACGGAGCTTTTGCGAGAGAAAGGTTTTGGTGCGGTGGGAAGATGTGTTCATGTTGATATCCTGCGGTGAACCGCTGTGCGGTTAAGAGAACAGAAGAAGCCCTAGATCAAGGCTTGGTTGCCAGCACAAGGGACGAAAAAAGGGCCGCTAAGCTGGAGGGCACGCTTCCCCCTTTTTTCGTTTCAATAGACCAGGTTGTTTCCTGCTGACGCAGAACAACAGGAAAAGCAGCGCGGCTTTCCGGCCGCCGCGACGCGGCCGTGTCTGTCTTCCAATCATTTGCCAGCGGAAGAAACTAAAGAATCGGCCATGCTCTTCGGTAGAGTGGCGTACCAATGGGCACCATCGGTGGTGACCGGGAAGGGAAAAGATTCCTTGGCGTAGATGGTCGAGCCTAGGAGAAAGAAAGTTCCCCGCTCACTGGTGGCGAAGTTGAGCTTGCAGGGCACCTTGATCTCTTCGGCCTGGTTGATGGTGAACGCGGTGTGCTCCTCATTGGTGGGTTTGAGCACCAGCCCGGCAGCGGCCAGGGTGGCGGTAAAGGAATTAAACAGCTTTTCCCGGGGGATGTTGTATTCGATCCAGGACAGGGCCTTGTCGCCGGCGCCGCCAAGGATAAACCCCTTGCCGGTCTGACTGGTGACGAACACCGCCACTTCGGACAGCGGCACATTGTCGAAATCAACCGAAACCGGGCCGTCTTTTTTGACGGGCAGCGGTTGGGCCACTTCGGTTTTCGGTGCTTGGCTGGCCTTTGGTGGCGGTTCTTTTTTCTCCTGGCGAGAGCAACCGGAGAGGCCAAAGACCAACGCCCCGGTGAGAAGCATGGAGGCAAAGAAGAGAAAGACAGAGAAGGCTTTCATGGGGTGTCCTTTTTGCGGTTGGTGAATACGACCTGCCCGCCCCGGTCGATGGGAGTGATCGATTGGAGCCGAGTGGCAGGACCCGTCTTGGCGGTGCTGGCTAATGGGTTGTCTTTGCGTTGGTGGGAAGTCATGACCTGTTTCGAGCCGAACAGGTCGCCGGTGGCGATGCTCGACTTGGCAAAGAGCATGTACAGGGTGAAGCAGAGCACGAGCGGGATGGCGAAGAACACCGGATGCTTCAACACGTTGACATGCTGCATGATCCCCAATTCCTTGACGTCCTTGGCCACGTAGGACTTATAACAGAGGAACACCTTGGGGTTATAGGTGCGCACCGACTTCTTGAGCGGGGCTGCGTTGGTATCGTCGCCGCCGTAGGAGTAGCAGAGGTATTTCCGCTGCACCGCGCCGCCGAAGAAATTGACCTTGCGGAACACATAAGTCCATTCAAGGAGTGACCGAACAGCGGAATCGACCCGTTCCACTGCTTGCGAAATCAGCACCACGTCAAAGCCGTTGTGCCGATGCGTCGAGGCCCAGGAGGCAAAGGCGTTGTTCTTGGTGGTCTGCCATTCCCGAGAGGAAAAGACCTTTTGCACCTCATCGAGCACGATCAAAGCGCCGGGCTGCACATGCATCCAAAAATCCGGAACCTGCCAGTCCTCCAGAAAATGCAGCTGTTTCATCAAGGCCAGGTCGGAGAGTTCACAATAGCTTTTGATCATCTCCAGGCAGACCGGATCAGAAATGCCGTCAATGTTGGTGTAGACCACCCTTCCCCATTGCAGGTTGTCGGTGATCTTCTTCACCGCTTCATAGGTCTTGCCCGAGCCGGGAGTACCGGCAAAGCCAATGATCATGTCAAACCCTCGTGAAGACTGACGGGATAAGATTGAGCGTCAACCGGATCAGGTAGGCCGCGCCAAGGATCGCGAGGCACTGCGGCAAGCCGACCGCGTTGATCAGCCAGATCAATTGCGTCGGCAAATGCGACCAGGCAGCGGCATAGTTGAACAGCACCGAGGAAAGATCAATCGCAGCCAGGGCGGTTTCAACAACCGAGAGCAACCCGTCGAATATGGTGAACACCACGAATTGCAGCAGTTCGATAAAACCATCGAGAATCCAGGTGAAGCCGGTTTCCACCCATTCCCAAAAGGTCCGCAGCCAGCCGATAATGACGCCGAATCCGCTCATATTTACCTCTTCATGATCACGGCCCGGATCGACAGGAAGCCGAAGCAGGCCAGAAGGATGGTTTTTAATACCGCCAGCCCGATGGACATGGTTTGCGAGAGGTCGATGGTATGGGAGCCGTATTGTCCGGCTTCGATCTGGTAGACGGGCGAGCCGCCACCGGGCAGGGAGTTGAAGAAGCTGGAGGAAAACGAAAAGAGGCCCGAGGATTTGACCGTGTTCAGGAAGGATGAAAACCGTTCGGGAATGTCATAAGGGCCGGGGTCATAGGGTTCTTCAAATGCCGAGGAGGCAATAGGGGAAAACGTTTCTTCCTTTTTTTCAGCTTCCTCTTGTTCTTTTGCCAGTTCAGCGGCAGCCTTCGCCCCTTCTATATCGTTGTAAGTTGAAGATGCATTATTGGCGATATTGTTATATTCGTTATAAACATTGGAAGTGTTTTGAGTGAAAAAGTTGTTGACCTGTTCATTGGTAATGGCAGTTTGAGAAGGGGCTGGTACTGATGAAGGGGAAGGATTGGAGGAAACAACTTTATTTTCATCTGGAACACTTTTGACGGCCTCTTTTAATTCTTCCTTAACTTGAGGTGATGGGTTGGCAAGTGCTTCTTTAAGGGCTTCATGATTAATCGCGCCGGGATTGGGCTCAAGGGTTACGGAAAGAGAGGTAGGTATAACGGGTATCTGATTGCACCAATGTCTAGTGTCGCTGGGGGAGAGTTGCGCGCGCTGCATACGCCAAAGTTGCGCAGTGGTTGTATTAATATACCTGAAAAAATAATAATAAGTTGAGTCAGACGTTAATTCTTCCGTGCCTGCCATGTTTCTAATGTTTGATATGTAATCAAGCATGTTTGTACCCCAAGAGCCGTTCCAGGACGCAATTGGTTTGTACGGGCCGTGGGAAGTATCAAAAACTGAACTATTCGTTAAATTTTCCCATTGAATAAAAGGTTCATAAGAATTGGCCGCAATTAATGCTTTTAAAGCTGTCAATTCAGCTGCGTCTGATGCATCTACAGCTTCTTTTATTGCACCAATTGAAGCACCTACACTCCCTTGAATGCCTACATATTGAGCGGCACTTGAAGGAAAAGTTTCAGGACTGACAAAGTTGGCGGAAAAGGCGTTGAAGGCAGGTATAAAAACAGTATCAGCGGCAGAGGCGATGGAGTTCGCAGCAGCATAGACAGGGTCTTGCCCGGTAGCGGCATAATAGGTGCTCCCGGAAATGGAAGCGGCACTCAGGACCAAACCGGCGACAGTTGCGGCGGTGCTGACAGGCAGCAGGGCAACGCCAATAGAAGCCGCCGGTATGATGTATAAGGACGGGTCCCCAACCAAGGCGTCTGATGGTTGAGGAAGAGCAAGGGACAGGAGGAAGAAAAAGACCGTGGGCAGGACCAACCGTTTCATTTGCCCGGTTCCTTTTTCTCGGTCATTTCGGGGGCTCGCTCTGCATGCACCACCTGCGGCACAAAGGCTTCATCGCCGCATTGGCAGCGGTAGCGTTCCGCGCCGGGGTTGAAGCTCTGGCCCAGGCAGAGAAAGCGGTAGATGCCGTCTCTGCTGGCACAGGACTTCTCGCAGACCGTCAGGTATTCCCGGCAGGATTTGCCCGGTTCATACTGCTTGGGCGGGTCGGTGCTGCGGATGGAAGGAAAGCCGCCTTGCGCTTGCAAGGGTCCGCCGTGGGCATTGTTGAGGTAAAAACCGAAGCAAAGAAAGGTCAGATACACGCCCAAGGCGTAGAGCATGGTTCGATTCATGAGAGTATCCTTTTCAGCAAACCAATGAGGAAGCAGAGGCCAATAAAGGCGAGCAGCAAGGCCCACCGCCGGATCAGGGGGAAGGATGGCAGAATGGTCATGGCGTTTTCTCTCACAGCCAGGCCGGGACAGGTACCAACGCAATCTTGCCGGGAATGTAGAGGCCACTTGAAAAGACCGTTCCTGGCTCTGATTGCCGTCTGAAAGCGTACTGGCAGTTTGGGCACTGATAAGTGCCGTGGGGCAGCTCTCCATTGAAGGGAGTCGAGGTCCAGTCCTCAAGGTCAGCTTCATGGCCGCATTGGCCGCAAATGATGTTCATCCATGGCATGGTTGGTTCTCCTGGCAGAATGGTCATGGCACATTCTTCAACATTCGGTTGACCAGGAAGCCGCAGGCAATCAGCATGGCGATCCCGGCGAAGGGTGCGGCGAGGTTAAAAAACTCGGAGAAAAGCGTGGAAGCCTGGAAATCAACGGGCAGTTGCATCATTGGTCATCCTCCCCTTCCATTTGGATTCGGTTTTCCACATGGTTCCTCCTCAGTGCCACTTGATGTTCGATGCAATCACAAAGGCGATGCCGCAGAGCGCGCCCAGGCCAAACGACATGATGTCGCCGAGTTGCAGGGTGATCTGCTCGAGAATGGCGGTCAGTTCGGCGGCGGTCATCCCAGGTGCCCTATGCCGCGAATGATTGAAAAAACGTAACTGACCACGAGGCCAGCGATCCAGCCGACCATCACCAGGCCCAGGCCCGTGCCGTAGGCAGCAAGATTAATCGTCATGGTGTCGTCTCCGGTAATCGTTGCAGGCATGAAACAGCATATCGGACACCTCATCGTCGGACATGCGGCCACGCCGTGAGGATTCAAGCGCATCGTCGAGTTGATCGAACTGATCTTGTGACAGGCTCACCCCATCCCGTTCCCAGGTGTTTTCTTTCTGGTCATAGATAGAAACCGGCGATTCCGGCAGGCTGTCCGCGCCACGGTAAGAAAGATCGAGGTCGTATTGCCGCAGGGGGGATATTTCAACGTCCCGGCGAGGATCGGATGGCGCTTGATAGACAGACTCGCCAGGACCGGCAAATTTGAGACGAGCATGGTGATACGCTGTGGACGCCTTTTTAAAGGCAGCAACGGGATTTGTAAGCGCATTGGCAGCAGCCTCGCCAAAGGGAACCAAAACAAAATCTTTCAGCAAATCCAAAGCCATGAGGATAAACGAGCAGACCACAAGCCCTAAAATCAATGTTTGAATGTCCGCGATCAGCCCACCGGTGAGAGTGGAAAGAGCGGCCATCAAATAATTCATGGGATCGACTTGCGGCATGTTGCTTCCTGAAAGGTTCGGGGAGAGTTGCCCCTCCCCCGATCATGGTTGGGGATTAGCCCCGGTTCATGGTTTTGCGGACATACCGGTAACCAAGGAACAGCAGGTTGATACCGATGAAGGCAATCAACAGGGTGCTGACGTTGGTGGAAATGCCGGTGACGGATACAGCGTCGAACAGTGCTTGCATGGTGGTCTCCTAATAAAGAGGTTCAGGGATTAGCCCCGGTTCATGGTCTTGCGCACGTACCGGTAGCCGAGGAACAACAGGCTGATGCCGATGAAGGCAATCAGGAGCGTACTGACATTGGTGGAAATGCCAGATATGTCTACAGCGGAAAACATGTTGTCAATTGGGGTTGGGGTGGGCATGGGGGTCTCCTTATGCTTGCGGGGGATAAAGAGCCTTGCCTATCTGCCGATGACCCTCATCAGCATGACAAGGCCGAAAATGATGAGTGCAAGGCCGAGGATGCCCGCCACGGCGGTGAGCATGTCGGTTTGCACGCCATCGAAAAAGGTGGAGCTAATCATAGGGGTCCAGGTCATGGTCAGTGACTCCTTACAGGGAAAAGGTGATTGCCGATTGCTTTGGCCTGCTCCATGGTGATCACCCCGGTATCGACGCACCGGCAGAGGCCCTCCCCTATTTCGCTATAGGTGAGCGAAAAAGAGAGCGGTGGTTCTTCCGGAAGCGCAGCTGCTCCGCAAGGGTCGGCGGGAGAAACGGCCGCCATGGAGATCCGCCCGGCACCGGCAGACGCCGGAAGCCGGACGGCGCTCCATGGGTTCGGGGGGCTGGCGACCATGGGCATCAGACCGTCCACAGATAATGGGGATAGTGCCAGCGGCCTTTGTTGTCCTTCCAGGGGCGGCACTGGACTTCAACCTCGATGGTCAGTTCGTCTTCCTTGTTGCCCAGTTTGGAACGGGACATGATGCAGTATTTGTTGGGGTGTTTGTAGGGGTCCGGGGCTGGCGTGAGGAGGATGGTTTCGATGATGGGGAAGTTTTCCTTATCCGTGCCCACCTGCTGCGTTGAATCGATTCGTCCTGAGAGCCAGAGGGTTCCGGGTTTTTCGTTCTTTTTATCGAGTGTTTTTTCGGCTGACATTTCGTGCATGCTCCTTTTTTTCTATGGGTTTTGGTGAGTTGTTCGTTTATACCTTAGTGAACGGTGACGATTTCCGGCTTGGGTGCGTACCGGGTGAGCTTGATGGCATAGAAGCAGGTGAAGCACTGCAAATAGGTCTCGTGCTCGCCTGCCGGGGTTTGTTGGATGGTGATGTCGAACGGCCTGCCGCACCGGCTGCACTGCATGTCTGAGATGTCGGTGAGCTCATGGGGTTGTGGTTTCATGGTTATGAATAATTTGCTGTAAACGAGAGTGCATTTTAGGGAACAGAAAACGGAGCAACAGCCCCAAGAGTTGGCAGTAGAGCAAAAGGCCGAGGCCTAGAAAGATGATGAAATGTACGAATAGATGGAAAGCGTCTATTAGGGTCATGGGGAAATTTTATTTATTTTTAAATCGATAAACTGTTCCGTTAATTCTTGATATACTGTTTGGTGTATCAAGTCAAGGAAGATTTACGATATGGTGAATTTTGATGAAATAGTGAAGAGGCTCTTGGAAATAAAAGGGCTCTCGCAAGGAAAGGAAGCGGCGATTTTATTAGGAATTTCTGCTGCTGATTTAAGTAACAGAAAAAAAAGAGGAACTTTATTACCCCTGCTTGTTGAATGGGGTTTGAAAGAAAAAGTTGATATGCATTGGTTTATTACAGGTGAAAAAATGCGTCCTTCAAAGGATGCATTTTATGAAGAGCTTGAAGAATGGGCGAAGGAAACAGGAGGGTCAAAAAACACGGCCTGGCTGAAAAACCAGATCGAAAGTTTTTTTCCGATGTTTAAGGAATGGAGAAAGAGAAGGGAAGAAGGGGGAGAAAATAAATCTGGATTCCCATCGTCGAAAGTAGCATAAGAGTTTTTCAGAAAAAAACAGTTATTCTGAGAAGTTATATCAATAGCGCCAAATCCATTGCAGCACAAGCCTTTTCAGGCAGTCAAAAAAAAGGGGTAATGATGTACGGTCTTTGGCCGAAAAGCGCATCATTCAAAACTCATTATTGTTTTGTGGGTTACCTCACCAATCCTAAAATGTTAAATTGTCGTTGACATTGACTTAATGTTGACAAAGCTGTACAAATATATTAGCGACAGGCGTTGAAATTAGATTGATCGTTCAATTCAGATTAACTTGTAATTTCATTTGGTTGCAGGAAATCAATTCTTCATTTTTTCCATTAGAAATAATCTAATCATTTAAAAGCTGTTGCTTTCTATCATCATGCGATAGAACCGGTGGCCATCAAATCTCTGAAAGTCAAAAATAGACTATAGGGAGGATACCATGACCCCATCACTACCGCGCTCAGTTGCCAATCTGTCGAGTCGACTTAAGTGCATCGACCCTACCCTCGCAAAAAAAATTGTGGATTTTGTGCCATACTGGTGGGATGAGGAGTTAAATTCGTCGCCTGGTGCGGTTCAGCAACTCCTGTTAAGCCTCTCCAATTTTGTGAATCTTGACGCAAAAAGCGTACTGAACGATTCCTCAGAAATCCGCTTGAGAAATATTGAGTGTAGATACAAGCATGCTGCAAACAAAAATCCTGATGATTTAAAAGCGGCATCAGCTGTTATTCATTCACTAGCGACAACAGTTGCCAATATAACATTTACGGAATATAGGCCACTTCCTGAAGCGGAAATCATTAGAGATGAAATTTTAAGATCGGGAGAAAGGTGGGTTGATCTAATAAACCTCACTCAGTATTGTTGGAAACATGGAATCCCTATTCTTTATATTCCAGAATTACCCGTTAAGAAGAAAATGGATGCCGTTGTAACTAATGTTAACGGCAGGCCAATTATCGCAATTACAAAAAAATATAAGCATTCTAGCGAATTATTATTTTTGCTAGCCCATGAAATGGGACATATTGCCCATAATCATTTAGATAGCGGGTATGCTATAGCTGAATCTGAAGTTAAAAATATTGGAGAAGATCCCCAAGAAATAGAGGCAAAAGAATTTTCGTTAACTTTATTAACCGGGAAGAATGATACTGAATTTACAGTAAAAAATGGTCGGCAGATCAAAGCTGGTAATTTGGCCAGCCAAGCAATAATGCTTGGAGAGCGGGACCACATAGACCCAGGTCACATTGTTCTAAATTTTGGATTTAATAATCATATGCCGACCGGAAAGAGTGCATTAAATAAGTTAAACCTGAATCCTGGTTGGCGTAGAAAGCTCAAAGAGATGCTCGATTCTAACATAAACGTAGATGGTGCTAATCAAGATCAAATTGATTATTTATTTAAATTGATGCAAGCAGAGTAACAATCATGTCATTATTAATTGATAATGATGTGGTGCATAAACTTGCTCAATTGGACTTGCTAAATCCATCAATAACTATTCTTGAAAGAGAATTTGGCGAACTTTGCGTTTTAAAAACGCTAAAGTATAAATTTTGTCCATCTGTAGACAATGAAGCTAAAAGAAGAAGGGCCGTTTCGATCTATGGTGTCGAAATAGTAAGAAGAATTGAGATGTTTCTAGAGGATGTTTGCTGCAGAGTAGACAAAGAAGTATCAGATTCAGTTTTTATTGATATTTTAACAGAAAATGACAATGCATTTGATGCTGGTGAAATGCAATTATTACAGGAGCTTGTTGACGCAGAAGATGATTTAATGTTTACAGGCGATAAAAAATTTTTGAAAGCACTCGCTAAAGAAGAAAGGTTACAAAGTAAATTGCCAATTATAGAGAAAAGATTTGTGTGTTTTGAACAAATTCTTTGCCTTTTAATAAAAGAATTAGGATTCGATCCGATTAAAAATAAATTTCTTTTATTGTTAAGCTCCGGAAAAAAATGTGACATTACATTGAAAATGTGCTTTGAAGGACATGATGAAGCTAAACATGACCGTGTAATCGATAACCTATATACTCATATTAAATATCTTAGGGAAGAAACAGGAAATCTTCTTTTGGACGAACAACAATGGCAAACAGTTTCGAGCTGATTTTCCATATCATAATTTCCTTGTAGAAAAACTGGGCAATAAGGAACCGAGTTTTCACCCTCGGTCATGGTGGCGGATTTGGTGGCGGTTTCTCTTACGTCAAAATGATTTTCACTGTAAACGCCGCAAAAGCTGTACTGTAACTTCAATAATATCGAACAATTTTTCCCCGGCGCGTCGGCCTTGGGAGCAGGAGGTCGAGTGTTCGAATCACTCCGCCCCGACCAAAAATATATGATTTGTAATCAAGGGTTTACCGAAAAATCGGCGAACCCTTTTTTGTTTTCATTTATTATCGGGGTACAAAATCGTTGCCGCTTGGGCAAAAATTTTTCCAGTTGTTATAGGGGGACATGCAAACCTAGAAAAAAGCAATAGCGTGGTTTGATGGAACTTGAATGAAACTTTTTTGAAACTGTCTCGGTACTTAGGGGGAGAGAAATAGAAGTATGAGGATGAATTTTCTATTCAAGAAAATTTTCCGTTTTGAGGCTGATTTTGTCACGCAAACCTAGAAAAAAGTAATTCACAGGGAGAATATCACTGTCAAATTTTTTATTGAGAGATACCTTGAATCTTATCTGCACCGATATGATTTAATTCTGAACTGTTAATGTAACTGAATTCATAAATTACGATGCCAATCTGATAAGATTGGCAACAACTTCCTTGTCAATTTCTTTTTCTTCCCTTTCACTAAATATTTTGTAGAGCGTTGTTATCAACTGTGCCTTTTTAATTGGCGATAAACTCTCGTTGAGAGAAACCAAAATTTCCTCAATAGCAACTACAATATTTTGTAAAAGCAAATAATCAATCGAACGATTTAATATCTCTTTTGTCCTTTCTGCCGGCTCTTCTCCAATTAACAACCATGCTGGACTTAATTCTGGTCTAACTTCCAAGATTCTTGCCAATAACACTTGGTCCGGGACTCTTTCTCCGCGTTCTATGCGTCCTAGCGTGGTTTTATGAATTCCGATTTTCTCAGAAAATTCTTCCTGAGAATCGGCTCCACGAGCTTGCTTTATGCGTTCTGCAACACTCATTTTCATGCCGCCCAAGTTCCGAGTTGTTCAGTTGTGAACTCGGAACCTGAGCTCCTTTTTTGAGAACGGGTTCCGAGTTTAAAAAAATATAAAAATCTTAAGCTGTTGCTTCGGCGATATCGATAAGTTGGTTCCGACTTCAAGGAACCATGGAGAAACATTCGTTTCTCCATTTGGAAACATCCGTTCCTGTTTGGGATTTTTTATTTGACAAAAGTACCCAAACGGGTATTTTGCCCGCATGACAATAGTAACAATTCCAAAGACAGCCAGTGAACGCCGGGCATGGATCAAGTATCAACTGGAACTGCTTGGCTACAATTTCGCCAAGCTGGCCAGAGAGCTTTCCTTGAGCCGCACATGTGTCTTGAGTGCCCTCAATAAACCATACCCCAAGATGGAACGGATCATCGCTGATAAGCTTGGCATGCAGCCGGAACAATTATGGCCGGAACGCTATGTTCTTGTATCGGAACGTAGCAGGGGGCAACGAAGAAGGCAATGACGAAAGCGCGGAAAAGATTCGTCAATCCATCCAATCAGCGAAGTTTGTTTGAGCTGTTGGTTGAAGAACGCGAACAGCGCGCCACCTCCCAAAGCGGCAGAATGAATGTTTCCGGCCAACTTCAAGCCGCCATCCGCAATGCCATCCGGCATGCTCCCAAGAGCCGCGAGTCCATCGCGGAAGAAATGACCGATCTCTCCGGTATCGCCGTCAGTGTCCATCAAGTGAATAACTGGACGGCGGAGAGTCACCCCCACCGCATGCCCGCCGAACTGCTGCCCGCCTTCTGCCAGGCAACCGGAAGCATTGAACCCATTCGGATTCTCGGAGAGACCGCCGGGGTGTTTACTCTGCCCGGACCTGATGCCTTGCGGGCCGAGATACAAAAACTGGATGAAGAAACAAAGCGCCTGAATCGTGAAAAACGTAAACGAGAGTTGTTTCTCAAGGAGATGGAGCGATGACATCGTGGGCTGCATTTTCACGTAGATTCGGAAAAGGATTTTCTGCATGACCGCGATTGCAACCAGCCAACTTGCCGCAGCACTTGGCATATCACAACGAATGATCCGCAAACGGGCTAGTCAAGAAAACTGGATCGTTCAGACCAGGGTGAAGATAGGTGGCAACATCTACAACCTCGAATCTCTATCATTGAACAAAGAAGAACTGCGCAAAATCCGTAGCTACCTCGCCATTCAGGCCATCGCCAACCTGCCCACACCAAGCATCATCAAGGAAGCCGAGCCACCTCAATTTACTACAAATTCCGACACTCTTCCCCTGCAACTGCAATCGGCCCAACCCTTGTCCGAGCGGAAGAAACAGCTCGCCCTAGCCAAATACGAATTGGTGCGGCAGTACCTGATTCACTTGCAGAAAGCGGGCCGCAAACGCAAGACCCATGCCCGCGATGAGTTCATCATCCTGTACCAGGCCGGACAATGGCCCGAACTGCGGGACCTGCTGGGTGAGGTCTCATGGAAGACTGTCGAGAGCTGGAAGCTGAAGATCAAAGGCAATGGCGACCCCTACAGCCTGGCCGACAGCCGGGGCGGCCATCAGCGCGGCATGACCAAGATGACCGAAGAACAGGCCGAGATCCTGCGCAACCTAGCCTATCATCCTAACAATATCAGGATTTCCACCGTGGTCAGCTGGGCACGGATGGCCATGCGCAATCGCGGCATCGACACTTTGAGCGATAGGACCTGTAGACGATTCATCGAACGGCTGCGGGATGTGGACTATCCGCTGTGGATCTTCCACCGTGAAGGTGAACAGGCTCTGGAGAATAAATGCGGCTACACCATTGAACGAGATTGGAACCTGATCGAGGTGGGCGACCTGGTGACCGCCGACGGCCATGTGCTCAACTTCGAGGTGATCAACCCCTGGACCGGCAAGCCCTGCCGCCCGACCCTGGTTCTTTGGTACGACTGCAAGAGCAATATGCCCCTGGGCTGGGAACTGATGCCCACGGAGAACACGGCCGCCATCCACTCCGCCTTGAGGCGGGCTATCTTATTCCTGGGCAAAGTGCCACGCGTGGCCTACCTGGACAACGGCCGGGCGTTCAAAGGCAAGCATTTCACCGGTGCCAAGGACTTTGACAACGGCCATATTGCCGGCCTCTATGCCCGGCTGGGCATTGCCACGACCTTTGCCTGGCCCTACCATGGGCAATCCAAAACCGTGGAACGCTTCTTCGGCACCCTGTTGGAGATCGAAAGCATCCTGCCCACCTATACCGGCAACTCAATCACCAACAAACCGGCCCGGATGCACCGGGGTGAACGGTTGCACCGGCGACTATGGGAACGCTTCGGCGGTAATGTTTCTCTGACCATCGACCAGGCCCATACGATCATTGCAGCTTGGTTCGATGAATACGCCAACAGACCGCAACGCGGCCATTTGAACGGCAAGAGCCCCAAGGAAATCTTTGAGGCCGGACGGGGACCAGGTGTAGACCAGGTGAACCTGGTCGAGCTGATGATGAGTATCGAGTTGCGCTCCATCAGCAAGCAGGGCGTACGGATGTTCGGTGCATACTACTATCACCCGGCCCTGTACGGGCGAAGGGAGCCGGTGGTGGTGCGCTACGACATCCAGGACCGGGAAAGCCTGTACCTCTATGAGAAGACCGGCGAATTCTTCTGCCGGGCCGACCGCAAGATTGCCGTGCATCCGGCGGCCAGGATCCTGGGCGATGACCACGATAAGGCCCAGCTTGCCCACGAGTTGGAGACCAAACACCGGATCAAGAGCATGACCGTGGGCACGGCACGGGAACTGCTGAAGAAGGTCGTGCTGCCCGAACACCAACGGCAGATGGAAGCGATGGGCATTCCGATGGGTTCCGAGCCAAGAGCAGAGATCGAAGAGAAGCCGGCCCCTCTGGACAAGGAGGCGTTTGCCAAAGAGGTTGCAGAGGCAATTCGGCTGCATCGCGAGGCCGAGGCCAGGGAGTTCGAGGCATCTCTTTTACGCTTGAACGAATCGGACCGCTACGAACGCCTGATGGAGTTGGAAGCCATGGGCGAGCTACTGAGCTCGGAATGGACCAGTTTCATGACCATCTTTGAGCAGACAGCCGCCTATACCAACTATCCAGAGTATTGGGAAACATGCCGCATGAAATACCATCTCATGCACCGGGTATCGGCAGCACAAAACCAACCAGGTTCTTGAAGGAATCAGCCATGAGTAAAGTACGCTTCACCCCCACCTTTGTTCAGACCAAGAACGTCCGGTCCTTTGAGACCTTGATGCAGGGCCTCATGCTGGCCAGGGACTCCGGCCTGGGCGACGAGCGCCTGGGCTGCATTTGGGGCCGGGCTGGCCGGGGCAAGACCCGCACGGTCCAGACCTGGGCGGCGAGAAATGGCTGCCCCTATATCGAAACGGTTTCGGTTTGGACCGAACTCGACTTCCTCCAGAAGCTCTGCCGTGAATTGGGTATCGGCCATGCACCAGGCCGCAGGGGAAAGTGCTTCGAACTGATCGCCGAGACCATGGCTCGGCTGAACCGACCGATATTCATCGATGAAGTCGAGCGCTTCGGCCAAAAGTACCTGGAGATTGCCCGCGACCTGGTCAAGGTCACCAGTGGAGTAATCGTGCTGATCGGCGAGGAAGAGCTGCCCGTACTGATGCAACAAAACCGCCGGGTGTGGTCCCGGACCTACCGGACCTTGGAGTTCGAGCCTGTCAGCGCCTCGGACATCATGGTGTATGTGGATCAGTGCACGGGTTTGAAGTTAAACGCCGAGGCCACCGGGATCATGCACGCGGCCAGCGGTGGCGATCTGCGGATCGTCAGGCGCGACACCATCAACCTAGCACATGCGGTTTCCAGTCTGCACCGAACCGGCGAGGTCGACGCCGAGTTGGCTCGTGTTGCCTGCAAGTTTGGCATGAAAGGGAGGGCATGATGGCGCACATTTCATTTTCCCGTCTGGTTCTCGATACGGCCAACACCCTGCTTATCAGCAAAGACGAGGTGTCGGCCGATGATATTTACAAGAAGCTAAAGATCAGGTCCAAAAATGATCGCAAAAGGATTGTCTGGATTCTGTCAGACCTAACCTTGGCCGGTCGGCTCACGAGGCTGAGACAAGGAAACTATGGTCCAGGTGTACAGCCCAAGCCAGATAAGCATGAACGGATGTGGCGGGTATTGCGAATGCGTCATCGGATTCAGGTCGATGATCTGATCGAAATGGCTGGTGTGAGTAAAGACTATGCGAAGCAATGGCTGCGACTGTTGGTCCGGCGCGGAATCGCGGTCAAACAACAAGAACCCGGTATGAAGGGAACATGGTGCCTCATTGCTGAACCAGCCGAGTGCCCGGTAGACACGGACAGCGCGGCACGTTTGCGTAAACTGCGGCTTCAGAAAAAGAACCGGGAGCGAAGCAAGGAAGTGAAAGTGGCGTAAGAGAGAGGTGCATCATGACCAAGGAAAAGGGGAAAACGACGAATCGGACGACGCAACGGAGGGGTTTAATCCGCAAGTTATTGAAGGAAATGGCTATTGATGCGGCTGTGTTCCGGGATCAGCTCATGAAGACGTATGGAACGCAGACCCTTGCAGCCCTGACCGCATGGCAGACGAAATACGTGTTGGATGACCTCCTTGACGAAGCCATACGACGGGGCCTGATCCAACCACCGGAGAAAAAGAAGCCTGACATCCAAACCCTGCCGCTGATGGCGGCCAAATATCAGCTTTTTGAAATCGATCGCCTGTGGGGCTTTCTCTCCAGGGTGGCCCATGGCAAAGGCCGGGATCAGGGTTTGCGCAAGTTCATCTATCTGGCGGTCCAGGTCTCAGACAAGCGGTTCTTGACCTATGAAAAAGCCAATGACATCATCGCAACAATGAAGGATCTGCTCGAACTCTCCGAATCCTTCGAACAGGTTGGCAATCAACAAGCTTGATCTCAAACACTACAAGGAACAGTGATGGGAAGAATTATGGAATCGGCAAACATACAATTGAACCTTGGCCCGGCAACGGCTAATCGGACCGATCTACTGAACGACGCGGCGGCAGTTTTATCCTTTCTGGCCGACACGACTCCAGCTCTGCATACCGGCAAAGGCCATATCGGTCTCACCGAGACTTCGGCCTGCGGCCTTGGCCTGATCCTTCACGCGCTTACCGATGTCATTGAGAAGGCTCGCGACATGTAACTGCACTGTTGCAGTCTTGAAAGTTCAGACTGAAATGGTGCAGTATCGTAGCCGTGACGGACGGATATCAATGGAACGGAAAACACGACATGTTGAGCTCTTTGTTTAAGGTCCAAGGCATGGACATTACTGATGCCATGCTTCCGGAGATCAGTGAACTCCCGAAAAGCTTGCAGGATGTTGCCGAAGTTGTCGGGGTTCAGAAGGCAATCGAGTTGTCTCTCCGTTTTCAGGGAACGACCGTGATTTTTCCAATGCTGGCCGGGCTGAAGCGGAAGATCAGGAATACCGCCATCCGCCGGGACTACGACCGGGGGCTCAAGGCATCGGAAATTGCCCGCAAATACCGTGTGGGAGAACGGCAGGTGTGGAATATTCTCGGCACCGCAGATGAATGAATCGAATTTGAGAGGCACAATGAAAAAATCGCAATCATTTGAAGAGCTATTGGCGCACCGGGAAACGGTGCAGAGCCAAATCGGGAGCATTGAAAGGCAATTTACCCTTTCGCCCAATCTGGCCATCTTGGGCATAAGTGTCGGCGAAGAGAGCTCACGGCTCAAGGCCTATCTGGAGCGCCATGGCGGTGAAGCGAACTTGGGGCACAACGAAAAGCAGACCGTGGCCATGTACCGGCAGCGGCTTGAATCGGCCCAGGAGAAATACAACAAGGCTAAATCGGTGCAGGATACCTTGCGCACCGAGTTGGCCGCCTTGCAAGCGGAACTGTCCGCCTTGGACTGTTCATGTTCCCTTCAGGAATTGCTGGGCATTCAGGAAGAGATGGAAGCTGCAGGCAATGAGGTAGGGAGAATCCGCCAGGCGATTACAGATCAGGAAAACAAGGTTGCCGCTGCCTGGGAAGACGTTCCCTCTTTGCAGAAGATCATTGAAAAGCGTCAAGGGTTGCTGGCCCAAAGAGAAATCGGCCAGAATGTCGATGCCGAACTGGCCGCCATTGAGCAGGAACTGGAAGGTGGCAGGCAGCAGGTCCAGGAGGCCCGGACCCATGCCGAGGCCATTGAAGCACAGGCCGAAGAGATTACTGCCGGGCTCAAGCGCATGCTGTACGACAAGGAAAAACGGCTCAAACAATTGCAGGAGCGGATCCAGCCCCAGGCCGTGAAGTCCTTTCTGCTGGTCCGGGCTGAAGTCCTGGGCGGCGAGTATGCCAGGGCGGCGGAAGCGCTGGTGGCGAAATTTACACAACTGGCCGCATTGGGCAGTATCCTCTCCGGCCGGGATGAGTTGGACCGGAGTGTCCTTCCTTGGAAGAATGCACTCCGTCTTAAGTTGCCGGCCTTTCCCACGGCTTCTTGTCAGGGCCTCAACAGCGAGCACGTTCCATGGAACAATCCGGCTGCCATTAAAGCCGAACGGCAGGCTTTGCAGGAGTTGGGTGTCCTCTCCCTGTAGTCAGGAGCTTCCACGAAAGGCTCCTCCATGCGGTTCCCCCGTCCCGCCGCATGGTTGGCCGTGCAGGTGGGTGATTGAGCCACCTGCACGGCTCTTTTCTCCTCTTCCTTCCCCCCTGTCTATTCCCTTCTCAAAATCGCCTGTTTCTCAATTGTACCATCATGCGCTCCATGGTCCTCCCCTGGATTCTGCAATCGAATACAGGGGATTTTAAACGGGTTTTAAACGGGGTTGGAGTGTTCAGGGCAAATTGACCGGCGGCAAGGATTGTCTCCGGCCATTGAATAACGATCACCAAGGTGAACATCATGTGGAACCTAACGACCGCACTCAATACGACTGAAATCAACCCCACTGGAACCCAAGCACCGGAATGGGTGGAACTGGTCCCTGCCGGCGAGGTCATCGGACGCGATGGCCGTCGCTGGGTCAACAATAATCCATTTGCCGTTGTTCAGGCGTTTCAAAGGAATGGTGTGGATCTGCCGGTTGATCTGGAGCATGCAACCGAGTTAAAGGCACCAAAAGGAGAGGCTGCTCCGGCGGTGGGCTGGGTGCAGGAGTTGAGAGAAATGGATGGCGCGATCTGGGGCCGGGTTACCTGGAACCGGACCGGCAGCCAGTTGATAGCCACTCGGCAGTACCGCTACCTTAGCCCGGTCATTCTCTACGGCAAAAGTAATGGCGTCATTGCCGCCTTGTCTTCGGTGGCGCTGACCAACCGGCCGAATCTGCACCTGCAAGCACTCAACCAGCACGGAGAAGCCGGTGGCCAGGTTAGCACGGCCAGGGCGTTGAATGCCGATGAGCAGAAGATCTGTTATCTCTTGGGCGTTTCCGAAGAAAAGTATTTGCAGGCTGAAGCTAGAGACGGTTCCGCGCATAACTCTTCGGAGGTGGCCGGGGCCATGAGTGACGATGAACGGCTGATCTGTAGATTGTTGGGGGTCTCTGAGGAAGAATACATGAAGACGGCAAGCTGAAAGAAAGGCGAACGGTTCATCAGGGGGTAAGATTTACTGGAGATAGCTTGACTTCTAACGTCAAGTTCACTGGCGCTCGATCACGCGCGTCCATGTGTAACGCCTGGTTTGGCAGTCTTTTTTCCTGTTGAGTGTCATGATGGTAGCAACCCTGAAATTTTACTTTCAATTAAAATGGATGGTAGTTTATTTGTGATTTCAAGTAGGTTTTCGACTGTGGTCTTGTGCCTGTGAATCAAAGAAATTCCATTACTGTCTACACTGATATAACCGGAAAAACCTTCGAGATATATTGTACAATCTGAGGCATCGGCAGGGTACTCAACTCTTATTTTGTCAAGGTTGTCAATGTCTTCGATTGCGTCAATTATTTCTTCAATATTTGGTGATTTCGAAAAATAAAATGATGTTCTATCAAAGACATTGTCAAATGTATCTGCGAACTCCTTAGTAGTAATCGAGTCTGGGTTGTTAATTTCTGTAACGTCAAATGTAATTATGTATTGACTTAAATCGTCCTTATCAAGGTCGAGTGAAATATTAACCGTGAAATCTGGGGTTAAGATTGTGGCGAATCCACTATCTTGAGTAAAAGAAATTTCCCTCCTCTTATATTTAAAATTTGACTGCAGATTCGCAAATAAATCGTTTGCTTCTTCTGTTAACTCTTCCCTTCCAACATTACGAACAAAGTTCATCGTGGTATCGCTAACATATTCTGGCAATCTGTAACCTTTTTTAAACCCTGAAAGACTTTTGATAGAACCAAATTTGAATCCTAAAAAAGATGCTTTTTTGAGCTGGATCTGTGTTTTTGTTTCTGCTCTACGCTGATTAAATATTTCTTTAAAATCCGCTAAAATAAACTCACGAGACAAATTGCCCCAAAGTTTCGGAGTTTGAGTCTTTTTAGCAATAAAAGTATTTTTTAAGGTTATCGGCACTTCTTTGCTTAAGTGATTCTGTAGAGATGATGTTGTTAGGTATACTTTTCTTTCAAGTGCACTTTTGCTGTTCCCATTAAAAGCTTCAATAATATGGTATGTCCAAATGCCGTGATTGAGATTATTACTCGAAAAGGACGATTCGTCATGCTCACAAGAAGCAAAAACAGCGTGATATTTAGATTCATTACAAAAATTTTCAAATTCTTCATCTGTCATCTCTGACAATAAACCCCTCATGCTTTCGTCTATCTCTAAACCACTATGACAACTGTCTAGGAAAAAAATTATTCTTTGGCTTTTCGATTTGCGAACTATTGAGAAGATGGATTGTAAACTGATACTAGTTGAACTTAAATCTGTGTAGACAGTGTCGTTGCAAGTTATAAAATTTTTACCTGCATCAGAGAATCCATGTCCAGCATAGAAGACGAAAAGTTGATCATCTTCTCCCAGCCGTTTCAGAGTAGTCCTAATGGTAGACTCGATACGTGTCTTGGTAGCCTTGTCATTTGTTAACAAAATTGTATTTGACTTGAGGAAGCCATGCTGTTCAATTGCGACAGAAAATTCATAGGCATCATTTTCTGCGTACTTCACAGATGATATTTTTTTGTCCTGATATTTCTCAACTGCAATAATTATTGCGTGTTTTTCTTCCATAGTGATCACTTTGTTTTCCGAACAAGTTATTATACGGTTTCTGGCTATCACTCACTATTTCAAGACAGGATGTCAGAAAATCGGCGTTTTAGGGTATTAGCTAACCGGATATCATGCAATTCTGAGCGATAACCAGAAACCGTATATCTCTCCATTAAGTCTACTTAAGTGCTGGTTCGGTATAAAATACCGGAAGAAGATCAATGTTCCGATGGTCAACACTTTTCCAATTAATCTCTGCTTGGACAAGTAAACATACTTCCAATAAGTCATAACTGATAGGAACAATCCTGACTTGGCGTGATGATTAAGTTGTTCTCTTGTTAACCAGTGCATAAATCACCGAATATTTCGGTGTATTTGATGATGGGTTGGGCGTTAAACTTCAGTGCGGCTTCGGAAGCCCCAACTTTAAGCTGTCTGGATAGTCCCAACACTTATCATTGAGGGCTTTCGAAAAATCACCCGCGTGATATTTCATCCAAACCTTTGCAACTTCGTCTTGGAGTGCTGGAGGAGATTTGGACAAGCCTATGGGGGCGCGCTTAGCAGCAACTTCCCGCATACAAAGAAAGAGTTCACAATAAATCATGTCAAGAATAGTCCCCAAGATACTTCCATCCCTAAAGTTTACGGGAGTACCTTGCATTAACAAATAGAAGCGCTTTCCACCGGGCTGAGTAAAGCGCCAAATTATATCGGAGAATTTCTCAACTTGACATTCATGCTCAAAATCCGTGACTGCGAATTCAACAGCCTTTGAGCTCGCGCTCGCGAGAATGGCACCATCTTTAATGAATGGTATATCGACCAACCTAATCGATGTTTGTCCAGTGCAACCGACCACTAAGTCCGACTCAGGAAGCAAATCATGGAGAGGTTTAGGAAAGAACCCCTCTACTTTCGCGGTCATGTCTTTAGCAGGGTTAATGTCATATATGGAGACAACTGCTTCCCGCCCCTTGAGAGCAACTGCACTTGATCTCCCAATCTTGCCGAACCCGATTACGGCACTCCTGAGCCCTTGGCATATCGCAGCGAACTCTTCTCGTAGTATCCGTTCAATACTGAAAAGAACTGCGTCTCCAATGATTGAATCTTCTACAGCCTTAAGTGGACTTTGCGCCATTGAGAGAACCGGAATCGGATGTGAACCTGACGCCTCATATAGCCAATGCCCATTGTTGGTATCTTCGACAACTCCGAGAAAATGCGCGAACGCAGCAAGTCTGCTGGAAGCTTTCGACAGATAGCCGCCGACTTCCTGTACCAAGAGCGGATCAGATGATTCCTCTAACGCGCTTATCACCTGTTTTTCTGAGTCCAGAAACATATCGGGTATTGACGCCGGAATCGCGACACTAAATCCCTTCGAGCGCAACGCTTCTACAGCACTTGGAGAGACTGAATACGGAATCGCTATGACCCGGACTACCTTGAATACAGTGTGAACTGCCTCAATATACGCAACCGCGGTGTCAAGCACATGGGTAATGAGAATGCAGCGAGCTCTGTCGCTTTGGGGGACAGTGGAAAGCAGTGCAGCAAGTGCGGGTAATTCAGCCCCAAATTTTGGTGCACCGGCGACGCTTTTGGTCTGAAAAACAAGTTTTGACATTCGCATGACGCTGCCCTCCTGATCGATGATGATTGTTAGATGTCCAAGTCGACGGCTATAAGGCAGTGATCACTAGCTTCTGTGTGCTGATAACTAACGGTTGGATATCTTGGGCCGGTGTATTGTTTGCAGCGCTTGGATAAACCTTTGCGAATTATTTGTTGGTTTCCAAAATTTAGTCTTTCATCAACGAAGATGTAGTCCAGTCGACTTACCTCGGAATCATGATCATAGAAATGTGTCCAACGATCATCAATGGTCGCGAATGCGTCAATTACACCTATACCAGTTGCTAAGTTACGCAGCGAGTTTCCCGCCGGTGTCTGTGCATCTACATCAGCATTTAGATCACCTAGAACGATTGGGAGACGGTCTTTTCTTGCCTCTGTGAAGAGTTGAAGTACTCGGTCTGCTTGGGCTTTTCGACGTTCGTCCGAAGCGGCAGTGCCATCTTGAGCCTTGAAGTGATTTCCTAGTAAGCAGAGTGTGTGACCACCAACGGCTACATCAACCGCGAGACAGTCTCTTGAAAAAAGGGCATTGTTTGCTAAGTAGCCAAAGTTTGGTCTCGACCCCCACGTAACTGAGCCAGTTGCACCCGGTTTTAGCTCATCAACATGAGTCCTAATGTTGCCAATTCGGCCAGAAAATCCTTTGCGCACCATTATTCCGAGATCGATTCCACGCGGGTCATTTCCGTCAATGAGCACAATTTGGTCAAAGTAGTCACTAAGGTAGTCGTGGTTAAAGATTCTCAGTGTGTGTATGTTCTCCACTTCGCAGACCAGTAGAACATCGGGCGCGGCATCAAGAATTACCTCGGCGGTATTGTTGCGTTGGGTATGTGTTGTTTCGTAGTCAACCAGACTACCATCCCGTCCGGCCAAGGAAACGAGGCCTACAGCTTGGACCATTTTTTCATAGCCTCGACCTTGCCACGGCTGATCCAGTATTGCGTAGCGATTAAATAGGTTCTCTACATTAAACGAAGCGATTCGGACGTGTGTACCCATTGTGATTCCCCCTTTGCTTTTGTTGAATGAAAGATCAATACGCGCAATTAATAGAAGTGGCTGGCCAGTCTCTTGCCGCCCAACAAGTTATTATCCGGTTTCTGGTCATTATTCATTGTTTCCGGCCAGACTAAAAGAAAACCGGCATTTTTTGATTTTATCTAACTGTATTTCAAGCAATTTTGAGAGATAACCAAAAACTGGATACCACTCCAATGAGTCAAGCTTGTCAGTTAGCTTGGCATAAAACACCAGGGAAAAGTCAATGTCCAACGGTCAACTCTTTTCCAATATAGTTTGCCTCATGCCTTCCGATTCGCCCGTTCTTGAGATGAATACAAAAACCGGATGAGGTCAACTAAATTGAAACTATCGAAAAAATGGTCATATAAATTGGCACAAAAGATTTTGATGAAGAAAGGCAGGCTGGCAGGGGCTATTAGGACAGGGGGCTCGTTTGATTTCCGCAAACGAAGAGGATGAAGAGGTGTGACGTTTCGTTCGAATTGGGGATTGGTTTTTCTAGCTTTGCTTGGAAAACTTTCTACGTTTGCATGGCAGCTTACAGTTGTCTTTGTCTTCTTAGGTTCTTTTCAGGTCTCTTTCGCACCCCACTCCTACCCAGAAAAATATTATCAGTACAAATGGTGCTCAAACCACCACAGACAAGCAGAGGTCGCGTGGAATATTACTGTACCAAGACGAGTCGGACCTGATTCCCAATCCAATGAAATAAACTGAAAGTTGCCGGTCTCTGCCTAAAGATTTCAAACAATTACGAGAAAATCGTTATGTGCTTTTTTTGTTTTGGGTTATGTATGGGCCAGGTTGCGGTCGACGAATGCCAGCGGAAACGTGTTTTCTATTGGGCTAAACAGTTTTTAGTAGACATTTGGAACATTATGTTACCGAAAGCCGAATATATCCTGTGAGAAGCTCATGCTTGATTTATAATTTTCATCTCTAAAAGCATTATATGCAATAGTGATTTGTCAATTAATCGAGATCGTTTTGCTACATATCTAGAAATTTGTTAAATATAAATTTCTAATATACATAATAATAAAAACAGAACATGTTTAAATTACTATGATTAACAGTATTCAACTATTGAGGGCTTGTGCAGCTTCATCTGTCGTATTTTACCATTCAGGGTACCAGATTAATGGGGTAAATACTGATTTTCAGGGGGTTAGTATTTTTTTCGTTATTAGTGGTTTTATAATGACATATATTTCAAATACATCTCCAGAATATTTCTTTGCCAGAAGAGTTATAAGAATAGTACCTTTGTATTGGATGATAACATTTTTATATATTTTAACGACAAATTTAGGACTGACAAACCCACTATACATTTTTCCCGTATTGAAAGATTGGGCAACAAGAGATCCTATGCAAATACTTAATTGGATATCATCTCAAAATGGAATAACAAATAATGAGAACATATCAAATATTATAAAAAGTTTATTATTTATTCCATACGTGAATAGTTCAGGAAACGTGCACCCTGTTTTAGGAGTTGGATGGTCATTGAACTTGGAAATGTATTTTTATTTAATTTTTTCAATTTTCATTATTTTTAACAGTAAAATAGCACCATTGTTTGTATTTTTCACAATATTAATTATAAAATTTATAATTCAATATTTTAATCCAGAAAATGGATTGATAATATATTCAAATAATTATATATTTTATTTTGATGCAGGAATATTTTTGTATTACATATATAATTATTACAGTAATAATCAAATAAAATTGAAATATATAAATAAATTGATAATTATACTTTCACCGGTAATTATATCTATATTTATCTGTTCAAATATAGGTATTTTTAAAAGCAGTGGCGATGGTGAGCCGTTAAATTTAACAGATATTATATTATGGTCAAACCCTATATTGATTTTTTGCTTAACATTATTTGTTGATAAATATATAAAATATGACAATATAAAAAATATATTATTATTAGGAAATGCATCTTATGCATTATATCTTTCACATCCTATAATAGTTGAAACATCACGGACAATCGGTGATAAAATTATTGCTGCAAACCCCAAAGATAATATTTCAGCATTAATAATATTGATTGCTATTTGTGTGTTGTTTTCTATATTTATATTCAAATTTATAGAGCGACCCATAATTGGTTGGTTTAAATCTAGGCTGTTTGCAGAGAAATAACCTCATAATCAAAATAATATTATTCACTACGGTTCTGCAATCGCTCCCGTGGTTAACGCCGTCATCTCAATATCATTCACCAACTCACCCACACTTTTTTTCTCTTCTATGAATTCCTCCTTGTTGATGTTTCCTCTTGAGTTGCGATGCAACTTTCGAAAAGCAAGAGAGCCGTTGTGCTTGGAGTTGTTATTTTCCGTTATTAAAACAATCCTTAGCCCTATGGCTCTGTTGTAGTTTCAAGCCGGCCGCAAGAAAGGCTGGCGTGTAAATTGATATTTTAATTTGTAGGAATCGGAAATCGTGCATTCTATTTTTCACACGGAGCGGACTGTCGAGGCACGAAATAGCCGCAGCAAAGGGGCTGGGCAAGGACCCGCGAAATATTCCCGACTCGGTGTCTTCCCCCTCCCCATTCAAAGGACACGCTCTTTTGCCGCCAAGATGATCTTTGACAGGGTGCAATGGCCTTTGATATTCGAGCAACGGTCAATTTCATCCACGATCCGTTGTTGAGCATCACAGAGATTCATGGTGTCTTTGACCTCCCGCATGAGTGCAGCTAATCTCTTGCGCTCTTCGATTGCTTCCTTGGTTTTCCGCCCATGCTTGTATCTGCCGTGTGCTTTACCGGATAGCCGCTGCTGTTTTCCTTCCTTTCTCACGCAATTCTGGTGTAAGTCCGTTCATCCTGCCCCCCTTAGGCGGGTTATCAGGAAAGGAATCTGGGAGAGTTCCCCTTATTACATAGCAAAAAAAGAGGGTGACGTTTCGCTTGAATTGGGCTGGTATTTTTCTAGCTTTGCTTGGCAAAGTTTCTTCGTTTGCATGGCAACTTACATGAACATCCGCATGCTGTGTCATATAAAGGATCAAGCCCTGAAAGGGTTTAAATAACAAAGAGATCCATCACGTACGTTCGGGATGACAGAGAGGAGTGCAGGAGACAAAGGGAGCACCGCCCCTGTCATTTCGACCCATGGGAGAAAGCTCGTGTCTCAACGGACGAGATTTCTCGCTGCGGCTCGGAATAACAAGAAAAAATGTTCCGCTCTTTTCCAGATAATCGAGTCAAAACAATCAATCTTTGCATTTTGCAAAAGGCTCAGCTGTTTTTCATTTTTTCACGTCGGGAGCCGAGGGAAGCAGGTGGCCTGGGGCGATCAAGCTTTACAAGAGGAAGGCAGAGGTCTTTTTGCCGAGCACTTCCCCGTGGAACACTAGCCGGGCCGTTGCTTGTGCTATCCCCCAACAGACATGCAGGGGCAAGAGGTGCTCCTCCCTTGGGTGACAGTAGCGGGCACTGGGGGCTCTTGTCCAATAGGTCAACCGTTCCATCCTTTCGTCCGAAGATAGGGCCTCGTTGGTGCAGGTATCGATCAGCCACTGGTCGAAAGCCTCATTTTGTTGGTCAGGCACTCCGGGAGGGCTGGTGAAAAAGGCTTTGAGGTTGTGAAAGGAAAATCCCGAGCCGATAATCAGGACATTCTCTTGACGCAAAGGAGCCAAGGCTTTGCCGATGGCGATGTGAGCTATCGGGTCGAGGCTGGCGAGCAGAGACAACTGGACGCAGGGAATGTCCGCATGAGGGTACATGATTTTCAGCGGTATAAAGAGGCCATGATCAAAACCCCGCTTCTCATCCAGACGCGATTGCAGACCACCAGCCTCCAGTAAAGTGTAAAGCCGCTTCGCCAAGGCCGGCGCACCGGGTGCTGGATATTTTATTCGGTAGGTTTCTGGCGGAAATCCATGATAATCGTAGAGCAGTTCAGGGTGCGTACCACTGGTAATGATCGGTAGTTCCTCCTCCCAGTGGGCACTGATCAGGACAATGGCTGAAGGCGTTCCCAGGGAACGAGGGATGTTTTTCAAAAATTCAACCAGTTGCTAATGGGCCGGGTCGCCTAACAACGGTAACGGGCCTCCGCCATGGGGGATATACAGCACTGGCGCGAGTTTTACTGTTTTGGTGAACATCTCGTTTGTTTCCACTCCTACTGTATTTATCTTGTAATTTCCTGCCCTTTCCTTTCGATATCCTTTTAATAATAAGCCTGCCCCCTTATTTCCTCAAGCGGTTCGGATCTATTCTTGGTGTTAGAGCGGAGTAGATACGTTTTGCTTCGGACACTTTGCTTGTAGTTCATCCACCCCCCCAAAAAAAAATAGCAGGCTTCCTCTTGTTCGTCTGTTTAATTTGTGTATAGTGTTTAAACATATGCTTAAACACTATACAGGGAGCGTTTCCATGGAGGACAAAACCCTCAGCCGTTATTGGGAAACAGTTGTTGACATCATTCATGATGGCGTCATGATGGTCGACCCTGGCGGCATCATCGTCTCAGTTAACCGGGCCTTCATTGAAATGACCGGGTATGACCGCGAAGAACTTCTCGGCTCTAACTGCTCGATTCTGAAATGCAGCAGTTGTGAAAGGATCTACGATTCCACCAATCGGCATTGGTGTTTGCTGTTCCGTGACAGCACGGTTTCCATGCGTAAATGCCACCTGACCAGAAAAGACGGCAGTCTTGTCCATGCCATGAAAAACGCTTCGGTTTTGCGCGATGAACGAGGGGTGACCATCGGGGCGGTCGAGACATGGGCGGATGTCACCGAGTTGATGGAAAAAGAAAGTCAGATCGAGGCCTTTCGCCACGACCTCCAGGCCGAGGACACTTTTTACGGCATGGCCGGCACTTCGACGATCATGCACCATACCTTCGACCTCCTGGCCAATGTTGCCGCCTCCGATGCTCCTGCCTTCATTTTCGGGGAAAGCGGCACCGGTAAGGAACTGGCAGCCAAAGCCATCCACCTCCATTCGGACAGGAAGAACCAGCCGTACATTCAGGTAAACTGCGCAGCGCTCAACGAATCGGTGCTGGAAAGCGAACTTTTCGGCCATGTTAAAGGGGCCTTTACCGGCGCATATCAGAACCGGCAGGGGCGTTTTGAGGCGGCCAACGGCGGCGATATTTTCCTCGACGAAATCGGCGAGTTACCGCACCTGATCCAGGTCAAGCTGCTTCGAGTCCTGGAAGAGAAGGTCATCGAACGGGTCGGTGACAACCGGCCCATCCCGGTTGATGTGCGGATCATCACGGCCACCAACCGGAATCTCAGGGAACTGGTCGACAAGGGAGTGTTCCGCAGCGATTTGTATTATCGCATCAATGTCTTACCCATCGAACTGCCTCCCCTGCGTAAGCGGCCGGAGGACATCCCCCTGCTGGCTGAAAATTTCTTTCGCCATCAACAATTGAAAAGCAATAAACCGATTCTCGGGATTTCCCCTGAGGCTATGCGGGCTTTGGTGCGCTACCCCTGGCCAGGCAATATCCGGGAACTGAGAAGCGCCTTTGCTTACGCCTTTGTGACCTGCACCGACGGATACATCGAACCTCGCCACCTGCCGCCGGATCTTACCCAGGTGATCGCCCCGCTTCCAGCCACTTTCCCCGCCGACGAACAAAAAAAACAGGAACTGCTCCAAGCCTTGGCGCAAGCCAGAGGCAACAAATCCATGGCGGCAAAGATACTTGGCGTTTCCAGGGTGACTGTCTGGAACCGATTGCACCGCTACGGTCTTCTCCTCCGCGACTGACCCCTCCCGCCAGCGCTTTTTTTCGGCTCCCCAGCCTGCTACTGAGTGGCATGCCTTTTGCTTTTGACCAACTGAGGGACGTCGTGATCCGTTCTCGTTGCGCAGAACGGATTTCCGCCATCCACTGACTCTGTGCACAGGCAACAGTGCCAACGTGTGCACACAGACATTTCAAGAAGCCAAGATCATCAGGCAGGAAACTACGAAAGGAGGAGAAAATTATGAGGTTGAACAAACCAAGAGGAACGCTTGCCGGTCTGGCGGCTGTTACGCTTATGATAGCGTCGACAGCGTTGGCCGCGGATCAAGCGCCGCCGGCTAAAGCAAAGGACGTCAAATCCTGTGCCGTCTGCCATGCTCCCGAAGATGGGCAGATGCGGGCCATTTTTGATGACGTATCAATGAAGTCGCAGGTGATTCAGCTTAAGCTGGATGGAGCAACCGAAGTCGTCAAATTTGACGAAAACAAACTCGCGATCACCAACGGCTCAACACCAGGCGACATCGAAAAATCCCTGCGGGACATCAAAAAGGGACATGAGGTTCGGGTGGCGTATACAGAGGCGCCGAACGGAACCAAGTCCATCTCGGAGATTTCCATCAAACCGAAAATGACCGTGGCGGCAGAGAAAAAAATCAATGTCGAGGCTGTGGAAAAACTTGTCGCGGGACAAGAGAAGTACACCCTGATTGATGCCCGTCCTGCGCTAAAATTTCAGGAAGGCGCCATTCCAACCGCCATTAACATTCCTTTTCCAGCGTTCCAGAAGAATCTCGACAAGCTCCCGAAAGACAAGAATGAGCTGATCGTCTACTACTGCGCAGGGGCCACATGAGCTCTCAGCCCTTCCTCTGCCCGTGAGGCAGAGAAAATCGGTTACACCAATGTCAAAGTGTTCCTCGAAGGCATGCCGGAATGGAACAAACGCAATTTTAGTATCGTGAATTCCCAGGCACTTAAAGAAGCATGGCTTGACAAGGAGCTGTCCTTCATCCTGCTTGATGTCCGCACTGCCAAAGAGGCCAAGAAAGGCTTCATTAAGGGTGCCGTGAACATTCCGGAAAAGGATCTTGACAAGGCTCTCAAGTCCTTCCCCAAAAAGGAAATGAAACCACCCATCGTTGTCTATGATGCCAAAGGGGACGGAAGTGCCGAAAAGGTGGCGACAAAACTAGTCAAAGCAGGCTATCCAGGACCTCGGGTGCTCATCGGCGGGATTGATGCTTGGCAAATGGCCAAGTATGCAGCGGAAACCGGTCAGCCGGCCAAGAAAGTCGTCTATGTGCCAAAGCCGAAAGCTGGCAGTATTCCAGTGAAAGAGTTTGCGGCATTTTCCAAGGGTATTCCAGCGAACGTCCAAATCATTGACGTTCGCAACAAGGAAGAGATTGAGGAAACAGGTGCAATCAAAGGTGCCCTCAACATCCCTGCCGGTGACGTAGCTGACCGCCTCGCCGAGATTCCAAAGGACAAGGAACTGGTCTTGTATTGTTCCACCGGGGCTCGTTCTGAAATGACCTATAATGTACTTAAGGAAAAAGGTTACAAAGTCCGTTTTCTTGACGCCACGATTACCAACCACAAGGACGGCACTTTTACGATGTAAGATGAGCAAGTAAAGAACGTCAATATCGTTCACGTAACACGAAAGGCTCCTGAATATTCAGGAGCCTTTCGTGTTTTAGAGACCTTGTGGAACTGCGCGACCGGAGAACGAAAAAAGGGTTTAGAGAAAATCTCTAAACCCTTGACTACTTGGCGCGCCCGGAGGGATTCGAACCCCCGGCCCTCGGATTCGAAGTCTTTGGGTAATATGATTTACGAAGAATGACGATCATTAACAAGTATTGACAAAACAAAGCTTTGGATTTAATCTGTCCATAACAGAGGATAACGAAGAACCGCCAAAATAACCCCAAAAGGTAGCACCGGGGTAGCACCGGGGTAGCACCGAAAAAAATGGAGGCTCTGGCATGGCACGGGAAGAAGTCAATTTTACCAAAGCAAACCTTGAACATTTGGTGCCACCTGATACCGGGCGGCGGTATGTTTATGACGAAAAAGAGGCTGGGCTGTTGGTGCAGATTACCAGCAATGGCCGCAAAACTTTCCAACTTTACAAGAAGCACCAAGGGCGGCCGATTCGCGTGACTATCGGCACCTACCCTGACTTGACCGTTGAGCAGGCCAGAAAGCGGGCCAGGGAAATCAAGGTTGAATTGGCGCATGGGGGCAACCCCAACGACACCTTGAAGCAGCAAAGGGAAGAGATGACTTTTGCCGGGCTTTTTGACGTTTACCTGGAAAGGCACGCCAAGCCAAGAAAGCGGACCTGGAAGGAGGACGTTGTCTATTTCAACAAGCACCTTGTTGATCTTGGAAGAAAGCGGCTTTCAAAAATTGTGAAGAGTGACGTGGCGGCAATCCATGCGCGAATTGGCAAGGACCGCCCGACACATGCAAACCGGGTTCTTGCGCTGGTATCAAGCATCATTGGCCGAGGGATTGAATACGGCCTGTACGAAAAATCAAACCCCTGTACAGGGATAAGGCGTTTCCCTGAAAAGACACGTGACCGTTTTCTGTCTGGTGATGAGCTGGCCCGGTTTTTTAAAGCACTGGAGCAGGAACCAAACACCACGGCGCGGGACTTCTTCCTTGTGGCACTTTTGACCGGAGCCCGGCGGGCAAACGTCCTTTCCATGCGATGGGGCGACCTTGACCTAAAGGGCCAGACGTGGCGAATCCAAATGACCAAGAACGGCACACCGCAAACTGTGCCCCTGGTTGGTCCGGTTCTGGAGATTTTGCAGGATCGGAGAAAAAACACGTCGTCATTTTTCGTCTTCCCTGGGCGTGGTGTTACCGGCCACCTCGTTGAACCTAAAAAAGCATGGGCGCGGATCTGTGCAGCGGCAGGCATCAAAGGTGCGCGCATCCATGACCTACGGCGCACCATGGGATCATGGCAGGCCAAGACCGGCGCAAGCCTGCCTATCATCGGTAAGAGCTTAAACCATCAATGTGCTTCCACAACCAGCATTTATGCCCGGCTTGACATTGATCCGGTACGCTCTGCCATGGAAACAGCAGCGGAGGCCATGCTGGAAGCGGCGAACGGGAACAAGTAGACCACAACTTCAAGCACGGATAGCCTGGAACTGATCATTCCAGGCAAAAAGCCGCAACCTCTGGCGGTCTTCCGTGCTTGTTCTATCGGGGAACATCCTGAGAGGGGGCATCGGTGAGAGTCGACCACAAAGAGCGCGTGCTTGCCAGAATCAAGGCTGCCATAAATGAAATGGCTGAAATTATTTTAAACACATCCCTAGATTACACCCGAATAGAAAAAAAATTCAAGAATGATTCCGCACTTGTTTTGACCGAGGGGAATTGGCTCACTCATGAATTATATCTTGCAGATGTAGCGGGAAACCTTTGGGAATTACTTGAGGGTAGCCAATGGGACCTATTCGACCGAAAAAGAAGGGTATATAAGGGGGCTCTGGACATGCTGCTATCATTAGACGAACCAGACAATCCTTTTCACCTACTTGAACGACTCAGCCCTAAAACAGCTACCGCCGTTACTATATTCACATGCTCCCGGTATTGCGTAGAGATGCGGGGTTATATCGCAAGCTGGACCGTAGAAAATGAAATCATGAAAACGGTTGTAAAGCAGTCCGGAAAGGAAGAGTTGTTTTCCTTTTTCAATAAAAACTTGCCTCTACCTGCTGAAGCTGAATTGATAAAGATACTTTCCGAGGTGATTACTATCCAACGCCTTGTTGCCAAAGTCCACCTATCGGTTTCAGTTTATAATACGGTCGTCATGGCCACTGCCCCATATATAAAGGAAAAGGCGAAAGGAGTTAAAAACAGAATTTTGGGGAAGGAGAAAAAGAGCAATGAAAAATGGAAAATAATAGAAAAAATAATCTATCAATTCGGAAACGAGATTTACAGCCCCGGCTACACGTTGAACGAGGTCGTAAAAAGATTGATTAGAAAATGGGAATGCATTTATACTGAGCCTGCCCCGGATAGCTTAACAATAAAGCGTTACCTGGAAAAATATTCAGATATTAAGGCGAAAAATATTTTTCAAATCTCAGATTTGATAAGCAAACTTAGATCTGATTATCAAACTTAATTTCGATAAAAGACATATAATTATAGCGTGTTACTTTTAATTGCAAGGGCGCGGGATTAACTTTCCCGCGTTATCAATATCCAGCAATTAAAGGTGAACCATGTTGAATCTAGTTCCAAACAGCCCCCACTCCACCGCCCGAAAATCCCCCCTCCTTTCCCCTGCAGAAGTCGCTCAACTCCTCGGCATCAATACAGACACACTGTCGGTCTGGCGCTGTACCAAACGATACCCCACTTTGAAATATATTAAGGTCGGCCGGTCTGTTCGCTATCGACAAGAAGACGTCGAAGCGTTCCTTGCTGAACGGACCATTTGAGGGGAGGTGAAGCAATGCCAAAAAAAGAAAGCCCCAGAACGGGCGCAACCGTTCACGGGGCAAAAGGGGAAAAACAACCTAAGTTTAATAATAACCCCTCCAACCCAAATAATAAAGCGAAAGCCGCTCAATGCTTGAAGATTCTTGAATGGCTCAAGCTCGCCCCCCTCAGCACTCCCGAAGCAAGAAACACATTGCATATCATGCACCCGGCCGGACGGATTTGTGACCTTAGAAAACAGGGGCACAAGATCGAAACGCACCGTTGCCATGAATCCACCTCGGAAGGGGCTGTTTCTGTGGTTGCCAAATATGTCTTAGTTGGCAAGGTAGGTGCGGATGAATGAACCGGGGGCGGTAAAAGATCGGGTCAATAAGAAAACCCGCCCCGATCTGGATTGGAGGGAGAGCCCTAGAGTCTTTTGGATAGTCCCTGAACTCATCCAATCAGACGCTTTCCGTTCTTTGTCGAAGATTGAATCAGATTTCATTCTTTGGATATTATCGAGGAGACAATACCCTTACGGGAAGCAGAAAAAGCGAACGCCCCGTGATTACTGGAACCCGTTGAACGGAAACGACATGAAGATCCCTTATGTTGCTGTGCTTGATTTTTTTAAAGGAAAAGGCGTTCCACCTCCTAATGAAAGCACGATCACAAGAGCGATCAACCGCTTAATGCATCGGGGATTCCTGGAACCTCTCATCATTGGTGGCAGGGGCAAGGGTGACATGAGCGTTTACCGGCTGGCCCATGATTGGCGGACTTGGCGAAAGGGTGATCCGCCCGCCTATGTTAAGGATGGAATGAGCAACGCCAAGGGGTTTTGTATTCCCGGCAGTGGGATATTTTACCCGGATCGAAAAATAGAAAAGGGGTGCAGCGCTGCATGAGTACCTTACATGCACCGTTGCACGAGAAGAAGTCAAAATTTCCCATTCTTCTCATGCAGCCGCGCAGTAGTAGAAAACAAGAGAAAATCGGTGGAAACGTCGACCAGGCAAGGGATTGCGGGCAAAACTACCCCAAAAAACCAAAAACCCCCTTACTCATGCAGCCGTGCATGTACTTAATTATTGCCATGGTACACAGATTCCCGACAGACCTTTCAACCCTTTCAATGGTGAGCAAATGAGAGTGAAAACGCGGGCGGGTCAAAACTAAAGCCCCTGCAACGGGGCATCAACCAACCTCTTCAATTGGAGAACACCATGAGCGACTACGACGAAATTTTCACCATCATTACCAGGACTAAAGCCATTACCACAAGCCTGCAAGTGCATCACGAAGATTTGGAGCATGGCCCTACCTTGAGTCAGGTTGAAATTGACTCCCTTTTAGGCCAGATCAACCGAAACCTTGATGACATGGAAGATTTAATGCACTCCGTATGGAAAGCAAACAGGGCCACCCTTGAACAGGCAGCGGTGACAACGTGAGAAAACGAGATTGAAATTACCTGGGGGGAAGGATCAACACCGTTTCCCGGTGAGGTTCCAGCCGGTACGCCCGTGGTTCCTTGCCCCTAGATTAGCTGGTACTTGGCACGGCGAGAGACCAAAGAAGCAGCAAGGGAGGCATTGACCATGGAGAAAAAAGCAATGACGCGAAAGAAGAACCCCCAGCCGGAAGATAACCAGGCCGTGGTAAAGTATGAACCCAATGACCAAGAGCGGCAAGCAGAACGGGCCCTCGTGGAAGCAACGAGGGCAGATGTACCCGCACCACGTTTTAAGCTGGTCAACGGAAATCTGGTAATTGACCACCCGGACCCCGATATGGGTGCTATTTTGCTTATGCGCTCCCTTGCTACAACCTCCCTCGATTTCACAAATGGTATCGTTAATCAGATCGCCAATGCTTTAACGGTAGGGAGGGAGACCGAAGCGGATAAGCTCAACTTCGCCCTGGCATTCATTGCCAGTATCAAGCCTAAGGATGAATTGGAAACGATACTTGCGGCCCAAATGGCGGCAGTTCATGCGGCGACCATGACCCAAGCTCGGCGACTGGCCAACGCGGAAACGATACCCCAGCAGGACAGCAACGAGCGAGCCTTGAACAAGCTGGCCCGGACCTTCACCACGCAGATGGACGCACTGAAGCGATACCGTACCGGGGGAGAGCAGAAAGTAACCGTGCACCATGTCACCGTCAACGAGGGCGGACAAGCCATTGTGGGGACCGTGGAGCGTTCCGGAGACCGGGGGGAGGGGTGAGTATGGAAAACGACCTTTACCCCATACCAAGGGCTTTCTGTGGTGCAAGAACGCGGGCAGGTGGATTCTGCAAGCAGCCTGCCATGAAGAACGGGCGCTGTCGACTGCATGGCGGCAAGAGCCTGTCAGGATCAGCGCATGGACGATACAAGCACGGCCGGTTTACCACGGAGGCCAAAGAGGAGCGGAGGCTACTTGCTGCACTCCTGAGCAAATGTCGCCGTCTGACGCGGCAAATTTGAACAGGCCAGGTGCAGCCACAACACCCTTCTTTGCCGGGTGGGATCGGTTCAGGTTGCTTTTTGTGTACGAGCTATTGCGAGACGACGTTCTTCAAGTATTTCGGCTAGAATCTTGCGTCCATGTTTAGCTTGACTTGGAAAGCGGCCTGTTAGTAATTTGCAGGCATAGGTGAAAATAACTGAAGAAAACCCAAAAAAAAGTGCAATTCCGACCACAAACCATGAGTTCACGCTATATGAAGTACCGTCAGTGATTGAGTACCAAATAACTCCGAGCAAGAACCCTGCCTGAAGAATATTGCCCGCCCATCCCCAAATAATTAATAACACCCCGCACAAATCAGACAACCTATTCCGGAACAGCTCAGAACTACATCTCTCAGATAAGAACTGAAAAACCTTTTCCTCGTGCTCAGTATTCTCAATATCATCAATAGGAATGTTGAGCATAAGGGAAATTTCTTGAAGTGACGCCTTTTTATGCCGCTCCATCACCCACCCTGCCAGCACTAGATAGCCTACGCTGATTAGCACAAGCACAATAGTAGAACCGACGATATGAGCAACAGCAACAAATATGGACATTTCTGTCTCCTGGCCTATCGGTTTATCTTTCTGGCACAAGACAGTGCCTATTCGGGTCAAGTCGGCCAAAGGGGGAGATGCTAATATCTGATTAGTATCACAAATAATAGTAAATGATTTGCTGGTACAGCCAGTCAAAATTAAGAGGTCAGGCTTTTTTCTTCTCCAGCTTTTTCTTGGCGGTCTCAATCTGTCGAATGCTAGTTTCGGGTTTAGGAAGATTTTCAGGCATCGTTCCTCCCAGTTCACTGATAGTCTGGCGTACTTTTCTCCCCACCTCAAAGTGGGTTTGGTTGGCTTGCGACTTGCCGCGCACATTGTCACGGCGCAGTTTTTCTTCTGTCTGTGTTGCGCGGAACAAATTAGCCGCCAGTTCAGTGCTGCCCATATGGTCCAAGATTTTTTGACTTTTCTTCAGTTCTTTTCGAGTGTGGATCTCTTTTGCAGTTAATCCACCGTATAGCCCTTTGTAGCCATGGTCTTGAAATATGGCATAATCGAGGCCGGTTTCCACCCCTGAGTCCTTCGCGGCTGCGGCCAGGTGCTTGTTATGCTCAGCCAACTCATTACGGATAGCTAGTCGTTTTTCGTTCTCACTTAGTTGAGCGAACTTTTCATTATCTGCTAATTCCTGCCGCCGCGTCTGCATCGCAAAGTAGGTCTGGCCGTTGGCTATCACCGACTTGCTTGAATCACCGTTCTGGACAATAAGATAACAAGCATAACGGGAGAGGTTTACGTCAGGAACCGGACGATGAGCACCTGAACCGATAGGAACCAATTTGGTGATATCACCGAAATGGTCGTCGATCAGGTGGCCAGACTGCTCGCAAGCCATGCGCGCCTTATCTATGACTTGTTGGAAGTTGCGCCAGTCTTGGTATTCTAACAGGGGAGCTAGATCACGGGCGGACCAAAATTCGTGCCCATCTTCATCGAACTGACGAATGCTTTCAAAGGTGGCGTGGTGTTGGCGGGCAATACGTTTGTCATTCATATGCTTCTCCCCATTGCTGGCATAGACTTTTGCGCCAAAAGACGCGGACAATACCCATAATGCCTAACATATCTGCTGCATATTGCCAATTAATGGAATTACCATTTTTTCGGTCGGTAATTCCCATAGTTTGGGTTGTTATAGAAAAACGACAAGCCTCGCGGTTGATCGGGCGGTAGAAAAAGGGAGGAAAAGTCGAAGGGTTTTTATTTCGAAAGTAGCACCAGGGTAGCACCAAATAAAAAAGCACCTAGCGAATAAACGCTAAGTGCTTGATTTGCTGGCGCGCCCGGAGGGATTCGAACCCCCGGCCCTCGGATTCGAAGTCCGATGCTCTATCCAGCTGAGCTACGGGCGCAGCGATGAATGCGGTGTAATCAGCCCCGGCGGGACTATTTTTCGCCGGTCACACGATGGTCAGCCAGCGAAAGAGGGACCATCTTACCCGGAAACAGCCGGATGCGTCAACCCTGCCGCATCCCGTGGCGCGGAAAAATCATCAGACGAGCAGCAGGGGGGCTTTTTTCTGAGGTGAACGCAGAGCGCTGAGCAGGCGCTCCGGGTCGGTATAGGCGGCAAGCCGTTCCCGATGGGCCTCGAGGACCGGCAGGGCTCTGGCCGCCAGCTTGCCCGCGCCCTCGGGAAATCCGTATTCGCCTTTGATATACACTCCAGCCGCCCGGATCAAAGCCTGGAGAAAGCTTTTCTCCGGCTCTTGCGCCCGCAGCCAGGCGTGCTCCAGGATTTCATGCACCTCGAAGTGCAGGCCCAGATCCCAGAGGACCAGCCCTCGCCACACCACATCCTCCGGCCCTTGCGCAATCTGGTTGAGAAACAGTTCGTACCGTTGCAGGCGGTCAGTCAAATAGGCTGCCTGTTCCGGACCCGGATGACCGGCAAAAAAACGGGCCGCCACCTCGCGGGCCGGTTGCAGGCGATGTTCACGCAGGCAGACGAGCAGGGACGCGGAGAGATCGTTACGGATGTCCCGGCTCAAGCGGTCGCGAAACGGGTCAAAGGGGCGAGGATTCATTTGTCGTTCTCCGGTCTGAGCGGTAGTATGTGTGCCACAAGCATGTGACCGCTGTCCCGGCTGGTCAGCATGCTTTTTTGTTCATCATTTCAAAGACAATACATAAGGTGCGAGAATGAAACTGTACAGTTGTATTACCGGTCCGGACGACGAAACCTTCTGCAAGCGCGTGTCTGACAAGCTCAATCGTGGTTGGCAGCTGCATGGCGGCCCCACCCTGACCTATGACGGCAAAACGGTGATCGCCGGCCAGGCCCTGGTCAAAGAGGTCGAGGGGGAGGTCTTTACCATGGAAACCAGGATTGGCGCCTATTGAGCGCCTGTATTTGACGCCATGCGGCTCATTCACACCTCGGACTGGCATCTTGGCCACCGGTTCCATGGCCGGCAGCGGCATGAGGAGCAGGGGCGTTTTCTCGAATGGCTGGCCGGGCTAATCGAGGAACAGTCCATTGAAGCCCTCCTGGTGGGGGGCGATATCTTCGATACCGCCACGCCGGGGAGCCGGACCCAAGGTCTGTACTACCGGTTCCTTCACCGGCTGGCCGGTTCCGTCTGCCGGCATGTGGTCATCATCGGCGGCAACCACGACTCGCCCGCCTTACTGGAGGCGCCCCGCGAACTGCTGTTCCAGTTGGACATTCATGTGGTCGGCATGGCTGGCAGTAGCCCGGACAAGGAGATACTCCTATTGCGGGACCGTCAAGGTCAGCCCGAACTCCTGGTTTGCGCCGTGCCCTTTCTCCGTGACCGCGACCTTCGCCTGGCTGCGGCCGGCGAAACGTTGGAGGAAAAGGGACGCCAGCTGCGCCAGGGCATCAAAGAGCATTATCAACAGGTCTGCGAGATTGCCGACCAATTGCGCCGCGAGATCGCCTCCTCCCTGCCTCTGGTGGTTATGGGCCATCTCTTTGTCGCCGGTGGGCGGACTATTGAAGGTGATGGTGTGCGCGAGCTATCCATTGGCGGCCTGGATCGGATCGAGGGAACCAGCTTTCCCAGGTGCATCGATTATCTCGCCCTCGGCCATCTGCACCTCGGCCAATTGGTGGCGGGCAGTCCGACCCGGCGTTACTGCGGCGCACCGTTGCCGATGAGTTTTGCCGAGGCCGGTCAGCGCAAGGCCATCCTTGTGGTGAGCTGCGAGGGCGAAGTGTGTACGGCGGAGCCGGTCGACGTGCCCGTCTTTCAGCCCCTAGCCTCCCTGCGCGGCGATCTGTCCACTCTGCTTGACGGCCTCAATCAGTTAAAGGCGGCGGCCAGCCCGGCCTGGGTGGAGTTGCAGTATGAGGGTGATGAGGTGATTCCTAACCTACGGGAGCAGGTGCTCGCCGCGGTCGCAGATTCGGACCTCACTGTCCTGCGCATTCGCAACAACCGGATGTACGATTACGTGCTGCGGCAGGCACACGAGGCCGAAACCCTGGACGATCTCACCGTGGCCGAGGTCTTTGAGCGCTGCCTGGAGACAAATAAAATCGAGGAGCAGCAGCGCGAAGTGCTGCGCGGCGCCTTTTTTGAAATCACCGCCGCCCTGGATCGGCAGGACAGTGAGACGGAGAGAGGGGCATGAGAATTCTCTCCATCCGCCTTCGCAACCTCAACTCCCTGACCGGCACCTGGACCATTGACTTTACTGTGCCCGAGTATGCGGCTTCGGGGATTTTCGCCATCACCGGACCCACCGGCGCGGGCAAATCGACCATTCTGGACGCGATTTGTCTGGCCCTGTTTGCGCGGACACCACGCCTTGGCCATATCAGCAAAGGCAGTAACGAAATTCTCAGCCGCCAAGCCGGCGACTGCTTTGCCGAAGTCGAATTCGAGACCCGGCAGGGGCAATACCGCTGCCACTGGGGCCAGCACCGCGCCCGCCGCAGCGCGGAAGGCGAGCTGCAAACACCTCGGCATGAGATCGTCGATGCCCGCAGCGGCAAGGTGTTGGAGTCCCGGAGCAAGGAGGTTGGCCGCCTGGTGGAGCAGGTGACCGGCATGGATTACGACCGGTTCACCCGCTCGATCCTGCTGGCCCAGGGGGAATTCGCCGCCTTTCTCCAAGCCGATGCCGACCAGCGTGCCCCGATTCTCGAGCAGATTACCGGCACCTCCATCTATTCGCGTATCTCCATCGCCGTTCATGAACGCACCAGTGAGGAGCGGCAAAAAATAGCCCTGCTTCGAGAAGCCATGGGCAGTGTCGTTCTTTTGGGAGGGGAGGAGGAACAGGCCCTGGCGGCAGGGGTCGATGAAGGGATGGAGGTTGTGGCCAGATTGCAGCAACGGCTGGACTCGTTGGCCCACGCCATGCACCGCCTGGCAGCCATCGAATCCTTGCGTGGCCAGATTGCCGAGAGTGATCAATTGCTGCTCGACCTGGCCCGTCGCCGGGAATCGGCCGGTGGCGATCTGCTGAAGGGCGAACGCGGCCAACGGGCGCAAACCTTGCTGGGCGAATATACCAGGCTGCTCCAGAGCAGGGAACGCATCGCCACCCTGAAGGGCAAGGGCGAAAGCCTGCGCACCACTTTGGAGCAGATGCTCCGGGAACAACGACGGGTCGCTGCGGAGCATGGGCAGGCCTGCCAGCAGCAGCAGGAAACGGTGGAGCTCCAGCAGCGGGAAAACGAGGCAATCAAAGCGGTCCGCGTCTTTGATCTCCGCATCCACGAGAAAAAACAGGCTATTGCCCAGCGCGGCGGTGTCCGGCAACAGACGGAAAAGGAACGGGAACAAACTGGACGGCAGCGGCAGGAGTTGGCACGGCAACTTGCGGAGATCGCGGCCCAGGAACAGCATCTGGAATCTTTTTTCCGGGAGCATGGCAACGACAGCCTGTTGGTGGAAGGTCTGGCGGGTTTTCGTCAGCAGCTGCAGCAATTGGAGGCGCGGGAAAACGACCTGATGCGGTTGGAGCAAGGGCTGCAAGAACAACGGACCGCCCGAACCGCGGCGGAACAGCAATGCTGCCTTCTCGCCAACGAGGAGCAGCAGGCGGCGCAGCAGCAGGCGGCGCTGCGGCAGCGGCAGCAGGCATTGGAGGAGGAAAGAGCAGGGCTGCTGGCCGGGCAGGAACCCTCCTGCTGGCGGCAGGAGGTCGAACAGGCGGAACAGCGGCTGCGGCAACTGGAAAAAGGAGCTGAACTGCTGACCCGGCAGCGGGCTCTGGCAGAGGAGTTGGCGGCGCTTTATGACTCGCTCCGGGAGACAAAGGCGCGAGAGCAGCGGCAAGCGAGGGAACTCCAGGCCCTGGAGGACAATAGGCAGCTGCGGCAACAACTGGTGGCCCGGTGTGAGGAAAACCAGCAGCTGCACCTGCGCCTCCGCAGTTATGAGGAAGAACGCCGCCACCTGGCGGATGGCCGCCCCTGCCCGCTCTGCGGAGCCCTCCACCATCCCTGGGCCGAAGAAGAGCCTCCGTTTGCGGCCGTGGAAGAACCCCTTGCCCTGGCACGAGCGGACCTGGAAAAAGTGCTGACGGCGATGACGCAGGCACGGGAGACATTGACGGGCCTGGTCAAGGATATCGAACACACCACCCAGGCCATTGCCAAAAGGCGAAGGCAACATGAGGAGCTGGCGGCGCAACTGGCGCCCTTGCAGGTTCTTTTCGGGGAGGCCGCGGAAGTGGACCGGCTGCTGGAACAGGGAAGGGAGCAATTGGAGTCTCTGCGCGCCCGCGTACACGGCGTCGATCAGCTGGAAGGTCAGTTGCACATTATGCGCAACCAGTTGGAGCAGATCACCACCCACCACACCGCTCTGGTGCAGCAAGTACAGTCGGCCCGCCATGCCGGTGCGCTCATTGACAGCGAGCGGCAGAGGCTTGAGGAACAGGCAGGGGAGGCAGTGGCCTGGATTGAACGGTGCCGCGCCGGCCTCCTCTGCCAGCTGCAGCCCTTGGGCATCGATGCGTGTCCACCTGGGCAGGCAAGTCACCTGCTTCTCCAGTTGGAAGAACGGCAGCAGGCCTGGAAGGAGCATGAGCAGCAGCGCGAGCAACTGCTGCGGCACAGGAACCATTTGCAAACGGAACAGGACAAGCTGGACCTGCTGCTGACCACCATTGACCGGTCCCTGTCGCAACAGGAAGAGGAGCTTGATGTGCTGCGCCGGGACGAGGCCGGAATGCTGGCGGAACGGTTCGAACGCTATGGTGATCGCGATCCGGATGTCGAGGAACAACGACTACGGACACTGGTGCAGCAGGCGGAGGCCCGGGAAAAGGCGGTCCGTTCCAGTTTGACCGCCATTGACAGGGAATTGCACGGCCTGAGCGAACAGGTGCGGCTCAACGCCGAGGAGTTGCAGATTGTGTTGCCGCAGCAGCGGGAACAGGAGGTCCATCTGCTCACGCTTCTCCCCGCCGCCGGTTTTGTGGATCTGGCCGATTTGAGCGATGCCCTGCTGCCGCCGGAAACATTGGCGGAACTGAGCAAACTCAAGCAGGCGCTGGAAATGGAACAGACCACGCTCATTGCCCGCAGAGCTGAACAGGCAGCAGCGCTGGCACGGGAAGAGCAGCAGCATCAGGGTGAGAAAAATCGGGTGGATCTGCTCGTCGATCAGGCCAGGATCAGCCAGGAACTCGAAATCCTGCAGCAACGCATCGGTGCCGACCGGGAACGGCTGGCGGTCAACGGACGCCACAAACAGCAATTCGAGCAGCAGCAACTGGCCCTGGCCGCCCAGGGTAAGGAATTGGAGCGCTGGGAACTCCTGCACCAGCTGATCGGCTCGGCCGACGGCAAAAAATTCCGGGTTTTTGCCCAGGGCCTGACCTTTGAGGTGATGATCGGCCAAGCCAACCGCCAGCTGCGAAAGATGAACGACCGCTACATTCTCCTGCGCGACCCTAAAGAGGCCCTGGCATTACAGGTGATCGACAACTACCAGGCCGGGGAAATCCGCTCGACCCGCAACCTCTCCGGCGGCGAAAGCTTTCTCGTCAGCCTGGCCCTATCGCTGGGCCTGTCCGCCATGGCCAGCCACAATGTCCGGGTCGATTCCCTGTTTCTCGACGAGGGCTTTGGCACCCTGGACGAGGAAGCCTTGGACACCGCTCTCCAGACCCTGGCCGAATTGCGGCAAGACGGCAAACTGATCGGCATTATCTCCCATGTGCCGATGCTGAAAGACCGCATCGATGTCCGTATCCAGGTTCATCCTGGACCGGGTGGATGTAGCCGGCTGGCCGGGCCGGGCTGCATGCAATCCTCTTGAACAGGTGTACAGCGCACCTTCCTCCCTCTGTACCTCCTGAATTTCCGCAAAGCAACGGTTTGTCCAGTTAAAGACTTCAACGAATGAAGCGGGTTGAAGCCCAGGCGTTGCAGGCCAATGCGTTCGCTCTCTTTACCTGTCGGTTTTTGCACAACTGCGACTGGCAACTCAGAGGGGCTTTGGGCTGCACCTTGGACAGGCCTGCAACCGCAACGGTTTTTCGAGATGACATGCATTGAGCAGCTGATCATCGAGGAATATTTCGGCAGTCAAACCATCAGCCATGACGCGCCCTTCCCGGATGACAATGGTGCGCGGGCAGAGGTCGAGCACCATGTCGAGATCATGGGTGGCAATGATCTTGGTGTGCTGAAATCCAGCCAAGAGTTCGATCAGGATCCTGCGGGACCGCGGATCGAGATTGGACGAGGGTTCATCCATGACCAGGATGTCGGGCGACATCGCCAGCACGGTGGCGATGGAAACCGCCCGTTTTTCGCCGCCGGACAGTTTATAGGGCGGACGCTCCTTGAGATGTTCAACCCCGACGCGCGCCAAAGCGCTTTGCACACGCTGCGCAACCTCATCTAGGGGAAGGCCGAGGTTCATTGGGCCGAAGGCGACATCTTCATAGACGGTCGGCATGAACAGCTGGTCGTCCGGGTCCTGGAAAACCATGCCGACCGTGCGCCGGATATCTCGCAAAGTTGCCTTGGTCAGCGGAAAATCACCAATGCGTACCTTCCCGCTCTGGGGGGTCAGATAGCCATTGAGATGCAGCAGCAGGGTCGATTTGCCCGCCCCGTTGGCGCCGACCACCGCCACTGACTCCCCGTGATGAATTCGAAAGGAGATGCCGCGAACGGCGTCGGTCCCGTCCGGATAGGTGTAGGTCAGGTCCTGGACTTCGATGATGTGGTGACTCATTGGGCAAACCCGGTGAGCAATTGGCCCAGCAGCAACGAGCAATCGTAGCGGCGCATGCCGATGAGGACGAGGCAGGAGAGGAAGAGCACGGCAATGCCCCAGCCGTTGAGCTGAGGGGCTCGTCTGGTGCGGATCGTGCCGTCGAAACCACGACAGAGCATGGCCAGGTGGATGCGCTGAGCCCGGTCCAGGGTTCGCAGCAGCAGCCCGCCAATCAGATGGCCATAAGTCTTCATGTCGACGCCGCGGCTCTGGAACGAGCGGAGTGCCCTGGCCCGGTACATCCGCTGGCCCTCAGCCATCAGCACAAAAATATAGCGGTACAGCAACAGTAACTGGACAGCGAGGATTTTCGGCATGCCCATTTTTTCGAGAGCCATGCAGACTCCATTGAAGCCGGTGGTGGCAATCAGGGTCAGCATGGCGCCGACCGTCAGGCAGAAGCGCAGCAGGATGGAAAGAAAGGACAGCCAGCCACCGGAGACAGGAATGGGGCCGAGATACAGGAGGGTCTGCTGGTCGAGAAAAGGGTTGAACATGCCAAGCAGAAGGGCAAAGGGGGAAACCAGGATGAGTTTTTTCAGGATAAAAAGCGCCGGTATACCGCCCAGCCCCATGATCAGGCTGAGGAACAGGGCAAAAGGCAGCATCGCGGCAATGACGTACTTGTCGAAGGAAACGACACAGAGCACAAACAAGACCGCGATCAGCACCTTGACTCGCGGATCGAGCCGGTGAATGATGGTGTCTCTGGCGGCCAAGGTATCAAGATAGCCCAGATCAAACAAAGCGGATTCGATGTTGGCCATGGGTGGGCTCTCCTCCGCCGGACATTTTCCCCCTCCAAAAAAAGTAGCGATGGCACGAGGCCATCACTGCTGGAAGAGTGCAGCTGCCGGATAGTAATGGCTACATGATTTTGCTGCGTTTCCTGAACACAAAACCGAGCGCGATTGCCAGTATCAGGGTCAGGCTGCCACCGACCAGACCTGAGACGGTCGTGCCTGTATCCACTGCCGGCCAAGAAGGCGGTGTTTCTTTCAGGGAAACCGGTTCATGTTCGTTGCTGCGGAAAGAATAGTCAGGCAGAAAAGCGGTTTTTTTCTGAATACCGGCGAGCAACTGATGAAAGCCCTCTGTTGGGGTGGCCAGTTCTTCCTGGCCCGAAGTTTTCGCCATCGACCATTCCAGCCCATCGGGGAACGATGAGGCGAACCAGGACAATACTCCGCCGGTGATCGCCGCTGCCAATGTAAGGCCGGTCAGTACTTTGGTGATGGGCAGGTTTCCAAGGGGACGCGAGGTGGCCGAATAATCGAGAATCTCCGGCCTGGCCTTCCAGACAAAGCTGACCACGGCCGTAGTGACCAGACCTTCAACCAGGCCAATGGCGAGATGGATGGGCAGCATCGCCCACAGAAAAGCCTCCAGCGGCAGCTCCGAGATGCCGGAAAGAACGGTTTCAAGCACCACCCCAAAGGCCCCGAGTTGCAACCCGGCGATCCCGGCAAGGGTGGCGCCGATGGCAATGCGCGTCGAGTTTGTCCGGTCTCCGGCAAGGGGTTTGAAAAGGAAGGGATAGGCAATAAAGCAAGGAAAAGCACCGAGGTTGAAGATGTTGCACCCTAAAGCCAATAGGCCGCCATCGGCAAAAAAAAGGGCCTGGACGGTGAGGACCGAGGCAATGGTCAGAAAGGCAGCAGAGGGGCCGAGTAGTATGGCCAAGATCATGCCGCCGCCGAGGTGACCGGATGAGCCAGTGGCCGGGATGGTAAAGTTGATCATCTGGGCTGCAAAGATGAAGGCGCCGAGCACACCCATCAGGGGAATTTTCCGGTCGTCAAGATCCCGCTGAACTTTCTTGGCGCAGAACGCGATGGTGGTGGCGGTGACTGCCCATAGGGCGCCACCAACGGCGGGTGAAAGAAGCGCGTCGGCCATATGCATGATTGCTTCTCCTGTGACAATGTCCGAGGAACTCGTTTTATCGTTAGAAAGACCTGCCGATGAAGAGATAATACAAAATATGCGTCGGTAATACTGATATGTGTTACAAAATCGATGACTGTGTGTCAAACGGAAAATGAATGGAAAGTATCCCGAACAGCAACACCGATGCTGTTCCTGTCGCCCCGGAAAAGTTATACCCACGGATCATTGTTGCATACGCTTGCGAGAAAGTTAGAATTGTACATGCAAGCATTGTCATGAACCTGAAGTACATGGAGAAATCACTCCAAACCCAGGAAGCTCCCATTGTCTGGGTTGGCGCTTGGGAAGGCAAGATTTATGGCTGCTAGAAAAAATTGAAAGGCTATTGAAGAAAAAACAGGATGATGGGGATATGCAGCCTTGGTTTAGTCGCCTCTCGGTTGGGAAAGGGTGCTTGATGAACGATAGGTGAATGTGATGAGGCGTGTTGGAATCTGGCTTAGGTGAAGAGCACCAGCAGCCAGACGACCACCGTGTTGGCAATGGCCATGGCCACCGCGGCCGAACCGAGATCCTTGGCTAAACCCGACAGCTCGTGCCGTTCGGTGCCGATGCGGTTGACCACCACCTCGACGGCGGTGTTGAGCAGCTCGACGATCAAGAGCAGGATGAGGCTGCCGGCAAGCAGAGCCCGTTCGACGTTGCTGTCACCAAGCCAGCACGCCACGGGGAGCAGCACCAGACAGACCAGCAATTCCTGTCGGAAGGCCTCCTCGTTGCGATAGGCCACGGAAAGACCGAGATATGAGCAATGCATCGCCCGTTTGAGTCGTGCAAGGCCGGAGCCGTTCACTTTTTCCTGTTCGGTCATATCTGTCGCGCTCTCTTCCAATGGTTGCCAGTGCGTGGTGCCGGTGCTGCAGCGCATAAATGGTGAGCACCGTTTCTCATTCATGGAAACTACACTATTATCTCCCTCTTTTCCAGGGGCTTGTGCGATGAAAACACCAGGATACCTCCACTCTTCCCGCCTTTAAGCTGCTGGTGAAATGGATTGCCGGTCTTCGCACCTTGTGGTATCTGTTGAGCACATATTATTCTATCCGGGACAGAATTATGAATCGTGAAACATTCTCTAACTTACGGGCAAAGTTGGGGAAAACTCAAAAGACGCTCTCCGGCCTCTTGGGAGTCTCCCTGAAAGCGGTGCAGAGTTATGAGCAGGGTTGGCGTTCCATTCCCATTCATGTCGAGCGGCAACTCTATTTTCTGGCGGTGAGCCAGAGGGGCGACAGCCATCCCAAACGCAAGGATTGCTGGACCATAAAAAAATGCGAACGGAAAAAAGAGTGCCCGGCCTGGGAGTTTCAGGCGGGACATCTCTGCTGGTTTCTCAGCGGGACCCTCTGCGAGTGTGCGGCGGACAAGAATTGGAAGGAAAAAATGGCTGTCTGCAGCAACTGCGAGGTGCTGACTTCGCTGCTGTGAGCCGGTTACCGGATGTTTGTTTGCTGTCCGCCGGTGTTGCTCATGGTGTGCCGCCGGTAGCCAGCCGTCCATGGCCGCGTTGAAGGTCGGCGTCGCCATGAGCGGCGGCGTGGATTCCACCATGGCCGCTTCCCTGCTGCAAGAGCAGGGGCACGAGGTGCATGGTTTTTTCATGCTGCTGCCGCTCCCCAACCTGGAGGCGCAACAGCGGCGGGTCCAGGAGGTGGCAGATCGACTGTCGATCCCCCTGACGTGGATCGATCTTCGCCGCCAGTTTGCCGCGCAGGTCATCGATTATTTCACCAAAAACTATCACGCCGGTCTGACCCCCAACCCCTGCATTCACTGCAACCGAACTATCAAGTTTGCCTTGTTGGCGCACGCCATGCTGGCCAATGGCATGGACCAGGTCGCCACCGGACACTACGCCCGCATTGAAACAAGTGATGGTCGATTTTTCGTGGCGCGCGGAGCCGACCGGCTCAAGGATCAATCCTATTTTCTGGCCCGCTTATCGTCGGAACAACTGCAAAGGGTTCTTTTTCCCCTGGGAAGCTGGACCAAGGAACAGGTTTATGCGCGGGCCACTGGCCTGGGGTTCCACTTTGGCGGCGAGGAAAGCCAGGACGTCTGCTTTCTCCCCCAAGGGCTCCCCGGCTTTCTTGCGGAACAGGGGATTGGCGATCAAACCGGGCCTGTGATTTCTGTGGACGGCAGGCAGATCGGCGAGCACCGGGGCGTATGGCACTACACCATCGGTCAGCGCCGGGGCCTCGGCCTGCCGGATGCCACCCCCTGGTATGTAGTGGGCTTGGACGGGCCCCGCAATCGGGTGATCGTCGGCAAGCAGCAGGATCTCCTTCAATCCCGGTGCACCCTCCATACGCTGGTCTGGATGCAGTTGCCGCCGGTCCGGTCCTGGCGGGGAGTGGTGCAGTTGCGCTCCCGCCATACACCTGCCCTGGCCGACCTGCGTCAGACCGGCCCTGACGCCTGGGAACTTTTTTTCGCTAGCCCGCAACGCGCCATCACCCCCGGTCAGTTCGCGGTTTTTTATGAGCACGATCGGGTCCTGGGCAGTGCGGTCATCGGGTCGAGCGAGGTAACGGAGGCGTGACGATGAAACGGATAGCCATCACCACCTTGGGCTGCAAGGTTAACCAGTTCGAGTCGGCCGCCTTTGCCAGCGGCTTCGAGGCGCGAGGGTGCGCCATGGTGCCTTTCCAGGCCGAGGCCGACGTGTACGTGATCAACACCTGTACCGTCACTGCCAAAGCCGGGCAACAGTCCCGGCAACTGATCCGCCGGGTGCTGAACGAGCACCCCGGCGCCCGGGTCGTCGTCACCGGCTGCTATGCCCAGATGGACCCGGAAACGGTGCTGAACCTGGCTGAACACCCGGTAACCGTTGTCGGCAACGGCAACAAGCATCGCCTGGTGGAGGCTGCCCTGACGGAGTATCCGCCCGATCTGGTCCTACTCATGGGCAGGATCCGCGAAAAGAAAGAAATCTGCGATCTGCCGGTCACCCGTTTCCGTGGCCGCACCCGGGCCTATCTTCGCATCCAGGATGGCTGCGATAACTTTTGCTCCTACTGCATCGTGCCCTATACCAGGGGCCACAGCCGCAGCCTGCCGCTGGCAGGGGTGCTCGAGCAGACAGCGGTTTTTGTCGCACAGGGGTATCGTGAACTGGTGATCACTGGCATCAATGTCGGCAAGTACGGTCTCGATTTGCGCGAAGGGCAAACCATCTACAGCCTGCTTGGCCGGCTCTGCCGCGAGTTTCCCACTCTGCGTCTCCGCCTCAGTTCGATCGAGCCCACTGAGGTCAACGATGCTCTCCTGGAGTTGCTGTCCCAGCATGCCAACTTGATGCCTCACCTCCATATCCCCTTGCAAAGCGGTGACGATACGGTTTTGGCCCGGATGAACCGGCGCTATAGCCGCACCGAATTTGCCGCTGTGATTCGTCAAGTGCATGATGCTCTGCCCGCAGTGGCCATCGGTTGCGATGTCCTGGGCGGGTTTCCCGGCGAGACCGAAGAACAGGCGGCCAACACCTACGATCTGCTGGCCGGCCTGCCGGTGGGCTATCTCCATGTCTTTCCGTATTCTCGCAGACCAGGAACCCTGGCCGCCTCTTTCGGCCAGCAACTGCCCGGTCCGGTCAAGGAAGAACGGGTCCGACGGCTGCGTGCCCTGGACGCGGCTAAACGGCAGGTCTTCTACCTGGGCAACATTGGCCGAATCCACCGGGTGCTGGTGGAAAGGCGGCAGGCGAAAACCGGCCTTTTGCAGGGATTCTCCGAAAACTACCTGCCGGTGCTCTTTGCCGGTGGCGCCAATCTGATCCGCCGAGTAGTTCCGGTGCGCATCACCGCGGTCGAGGATGGCCAACCGATGGGGATCATTGCCGAGGACGTGCTTGAGGAAAGTCGCCAAAACAGGTAAGCTGCGAGGCCATTAACCTCAGAGGACACGGGCATGATTGGAGAGATAATCGCCATCGGCGACGAACTGACCTCGGGCCGCATCACCAA